>Ga0210392_10000077_pt1 | contig 85902 bp, 74 predicted proteins | sample IncBWC30OmetaG_FD_161057 | JGI IMG/M metagenome (GOLD analysis project Ga0210392, IMG submission 161057) | Forest soil microbial communities from Barre Woods Harvard Forest LTER site, Petersham, Massachusetts, United States - Inc-BW-C-30-O ... | reverse complement strand
TCACCGCGCCGAAAAAAGTTCCCGCCGCGCTCAAGTGGCTGCTCCGCGAGATGGAACAGCGCTACCAGATTTTTGCCAAGGTCGGCGTGCGCAACATCAGCAGCTTCAACTCGCGCAAAAAAATCGCCGATCCCGCACCCTCCACCAGCGAACAACAGCAGCTCACCGGCGTCACCCCCGAGGACATCGAGGTCCCCGACCGGCTGCCCTACATCATTGCGATCGTGGACGAACTTGCCGACCTCATGGCGACCGCCCCCGCCGAGATCGAGTCGAGCATCGCCCGCCTCGCCCAGCTCGCCCGCGCCGCCGGCATCCATATCATCATCGCGACCCAGCGCCCCTCGGTCAACGTCATCACCGGCATCATCAAGGCCAATCTCCCCTCGCGCATCGCCTTCCAGGTCGCCTCGCAAGTGGACTCCCGCACCATCATCGATACCAAGGGAGCCGACACCCTCATCGGCCGCGGCGACATGCTTTTCTCACCACCCGGATCCTCGCGCCTGGTCCGCGCACAAGGGGCCTATGTTTCCGACGAGGAAATTATCAGCATTGTCGAATTTATGAAGAAAAACGGCCCGCCGCAATACGCCCAGGCGGTCCAGGTCGAGATCGACCGCGATCCCGACGCCGAGGAAGACGACGGGCCCGAGGTGGCCGATGGCGACCTGGGCAACGACGACGAACTCTTTAAACAGGCCGTTGACGTCCTCAAGACCACGCGCCGCGCCTCCACCTCCATGCTGCAGCGCCGCCTGCGCATCGGCTACAACCGCGCCGCCCGCATCATGGAAATCATGGAAGAAAAAGGCATCGTCGGCCCGGAAAACGGCTCCAACCCCCGCGAAATCCTGGCCGATTTGGACAAAATATAAAAGTTCAAGGTTCCATGTTCAAAGTTCCCAGTTCCCGGCCCAAGGTTGGGCCGACAGAACTTTGAACCCTGAACGTTGAACCTTTCGTACAGTTCCTCCTTCCCTCTTCCCGCTTTTTCCCCTAACTGGAATTCATGCAGACCATTGGCGAACGCCTCGAGGAAGCGCGCAAGCGCAAAGGCATCTCCCTGCGCGAAGCCGCGGAGGCCACCAAGATCCGCGGGGACTACCTGCTAAAATTCGAGGGCAACCAGTACGATATCAACCTGCCCGAGATTTATGTGCGCGGCTTTCTTCGCACCTACGCGGGTTTCCTGAAGCTGCCGGTGGACAGAATCACCGCCGACTTCGCCGCGCTGGGCCATCCCGCCGCGCGCTCCGGCCCCCGCATGCCCAGCCGCGAAATCTACGGCCGCATGGATTTGTCCGTCGCCTCCGGTCCCTCGACCACCGCGGCCGAGGCGCAATCAGCACCCGCCGAGGAAGCCGCCACGCCCGAACAGCAGCCGCCGCGCCGCATGCCCCAGCCTTTTCGCAACAACATGCCGAGCCCCGGCATACCGATTGATGTCATCATAAAATTCGCCTTCATCATCATCGTCGCCGCGCTCCTGATCGTGCTCCTCAGCTGGGGCGTGAAAGAGGTTTTCTTCACCAGCGCGAAAAAAGCCCAAGCCACCGTCGTAACCGGCGAAATCACCGCCGCGCCCCAGCCGGTCCCCGATCAAACCATCACCCTCACCGCACTCGGGCCGGTGGAAGTCCAGGTGAAAACGGTCCCTGACGAAAGACTCATCTACCGTGGCACCCTCGCCGCCGGCGATCGCATTCCGGTCAGCAGGCACGGCGCCGTTTTCATCACTTACACCGTGGGCAAAAATCTGCAAATCGAAATCAACGGGAAAATCTACGGGATGCCCACGACCGGCTACGATCGAGTGCGCATCGAGTGAGTGGTAGATTGGGAATTATCCCGGCCAAATCGTTCACGTACTCATTATCGTTCTCATTCTCTCAGGACGTCCCGGATCGATAACGAGAACGATTAAGAGAACGTGAACGATGCCTGCCCCGCCGGGGGCTACCTCAGCCCCACGGGCTCGCCGAGGATTTCACGCAGCACGAATGCGCGCCGCAGGCTGTCCGCCTCGCGCAGATCCGCCAGTAATCTATCGCGGGCGCTTACGCCGGTCGTTTTCAGGTCAGTCGCGCGGTAAGCCCCCGCCGCCACCACCGCCTGTGGTTGACTCTGCGGCGTGCGCTGGACTTCCAGCAAATGTTGGGCTTCGGCCCGCTCCCTGGATTTCTGTTCGTCTTCCATCCGCTGTTGCGCCTGGGCCTCGGTGGCGGCCTGCGCACGTGACTGCATCTCGGCCCTCTTTTTGGCTTCCGCCATCTGCCGCGCCAGCTCCTGGAAAATATTCCGGGCGGGTGGCGCCGAAGACGACCCGGCCGCCGGCGACGGGGACAGGGGGAGCGGGCTCGCCGGCAGGCGACCCGCACGCTCGGCGATCTTGCGGCGAATTTCCTCCTGCACGCGGCGGGTGCGCTCCGCCGTGTCGGGATCAACGGAACCAGGCGCCGGCTGCGGCGGGCGTGGTTGCGCGCCGGCCTTCTTCGCTTGTTTCAGCAGGTTCCCCACCGCAATCGCGACAAAGACGACGATAAATAAATGGTTGAGCAGCCAGTCCATAACGCCTCACTTTTTCTCGTCGGGATTGGCGATGCTCGACCGCATGGACGTATCGGCCTGGATATTTTGCATCTTGTAATAATCCATCACGCCGAGCCGCCCGCTGCGGAAAGCCTCGGCCATCGCGAGCGGCACCTGGGCCTGCGCCTCGACGACCTTGGCCTGCATCTCCTGCACGCGCGCCTTCATCTCCTGCTCGACCGCCACCGCGGCGGCGCGGCGGATCTCGGCCTGCGCCTGCGCGATGCTCTTGTTCGCCTCGGCCTGCGCCTCCTGCAGCTTGGCGCCGATATTCTCACCCACGTCCACGTCGGCGATGTCGATGGACAAAATCTCGAAGGCCGAGCCGACGTCGAGGCCGCGCGCGAGCACCGTCTTGGAAATGCTGTCCGGCGATTCGAGCACCTTCTTGTAGCTTTCCGCCGAGCCGATGGTCGTAACGATGCCCTCGCCCACACGGGCGATGATCGTCTCTTCCTTGGCGCCGCCGACAAAGCGTTCGAGGTGCGTGCGCACGGTCACGCGCGCCTTCACCTTCACCTGGATGCCGTCCTTGGCCACGCCGTCGATCGTCGTGCGCCCGCTGGCCGGGTTCGGACAGTCGATCACCTTGGGATCGACGGATGTGCGCACGGCCTCGATGACGGATTTTTCCGAGCCTTTGGTCGCAAGGTCGATGGCGCAGGCATGGTTCCAATCGAGCGCGAGGCCGGCCTTTTGCGCCGCGATCAGCGCCTGGATCGTCGGCACCACATTGCCGCCGGCCAGGTAGTGCGCGGAGATCTGGTCCGTGGTGAGGTTGATGCCCGACTTGACGGCATTGATGCGCGCGCCAACCACAAGGTCATAGGGCACGCCGCCGAATTTCATCGCAATAAGATTGATGATGCCGACGGGCGCGCCGTTGAGAAACGCCTTCACCCAGACGCTGACGAATGAAAAAACCAGCGAAAGAATGACGAGGGCGACGACCGCACCGACGATGAGCAGGATGGTGACGAGGTTCATGGTATTTGTTTTTTGGTTACAATAAGACGTAAATTATCCAGGCCGGCCACGCACAATTGCTCGCCGCGCGCCACGTGCCCGCTCTGTGAAAACGCCTCGTAGCGCCGGCCCTCCACGAGCACATAACCGCTGGGCGCGAGCGTCGTCAACGCCTCGGCGGTCTTGCCGACGACCTCCTCGGGTCGCACCGGCAGCTGCCGGTCAATGGAGCCGGAAGTTGACTTGATTGAAAGTTTTTGCGCAAAGCGGGTCTTGGGCAGCCACACGAGTTCGGCATAAAGGGTCGCGCCCACGGCCACCATCGCACCCACCGCGGCCAGCAGCCCAATCGTCCCGCCGTAATTGATGAAAGCCATCGTGATGCCGCCGATCAGCGTCAGTCCGCCGAGAAGGCCGAAGACCGGCCCGGGCGTGAACACCTCGAAAAATAAAAACACCAGCCCGAGCGAAAACAGGAGCAAAATGGTGTTCATGGGGCCGCCCTTTCCACCGTGAGCGAAAAGTCGTCGCGCCCGGTCACCACGACCGCCACGCCTGGGTCGATGGTGCCGAGGGCTGCCTTGGCCTCATAGCGCCGGCCATTGATTTCAATCTGCCCCGCGGGCCGCAGCGCCGTCATGACCAGGCCGCGCCGTCCGACCAGGGAGTCGGGCTCAACTTCCGATCCGCCGCCGGCCTTTTGCGCCACCGCGGAGACCGTCGCGTTGATCACGAACCTGTCCCACAGCCAGGCCCGCGGCAGGAAGCGCGCAATCGCCACCGCCACGACCACCGCGATCACCACGCCCAGCCCGAGATTGAGCAACGGCGCAAGAAACACCCCGCCTGAAATTGTCAGCGGTTGATTGGGCCAGAGGTCGGCCATCGACCAGACGAGCGACCCGAACATCATCAGGAGGCCGACCAGGCCGAGGAATCCCGCGCTGTGAAAAAACGCCAGCTCCAGCACCAGCAGGATCAACCCGAGGGCAAACACCAAGATCGGTTCGTGCCCGGAAAATCCGGCCACGTAGTGCCCGAGGAAAACCAGGCCCAGCAGCACCGCGCCGGTGAAGGCAAATGCGCCGTGGCTCGGCAGCTTGAACTCGAGGAAAAACGCCAGCAACCCCAGCCCGATGAGCACGGGTGAGAGCACATTGAGCCACACGGCGAGCTGTTCCGACCAGGTGACTTCCAGCCGGGTCACGACATATCCCCCAGCGCCGAATTTTTTCGCCAGCAGGTCGTCGAGATTTTTGGCGATCCCTGCGCCCAGCAACGGCTGCGGCGGGGAGCCGTAAGGTTTCATCGCATCCTCATCCGTAAGCGTGAGCAGCCCGCCCGCGGGCTTGATCACCTTGTCGCCGATTTTCAGCTCAAAATCCTTGTCGATCATCGCCGCCAGCACATCGCCGCGGTAACCCCGGCCTTCCGAGACCGCCCGGGTTTTCCCGCGCAAAAAGCTGGTCCATTTCAACCGCATGGTTTCCTGGATGTCCTCCCCCGTGCCCGACACCACCGCGGCCGCGCCGATCACGCCTTTGGGCACAAACCAGATTTCCTGCGTCGCCGCCGAGATGAAGGCACCGGCCGACATCGCCTTGTCGTCCACATAGGTCAAAGTTGCACCCGGGTATTGGTCGAGCGCATCCATCATGTCGAGCGCCGTGGAGGCCGATCCGCCCAACGTATCCATGTCGAGCACGACGAGGTCGGCTTTTTGGGCGATGGCGTCCTTCAGCCCGCGGCGCAAAATGTAGAGGATCGGGTCGGCAATTTCGCCATTCACCGGGATGACAAACACCACGGCCGTTTTGGCCGGCGGGGCGGGCACCGGGTTGTCCGCCGCCGCGCCGGCCCGCACACATGCGGCCATCAGCATGGCGACCGAAGCCGCGCGGAGGAATCTGGAGAATTGCCGGGGCATGCGAATGACATTCTTAGAGTTCAGCCCGCCACTAGCAAGCGCCGACCGGCCCGCCGGCATTACAATGCCGGCGTTTGTTTCCAACCATTAAATTTTTCATGCCGCATTGCAAAAGTCTTTGCCCAACACACTTTGTCCTGTTTTTTAGAGGGCTCATGGAAAAAATTTCATACCTTGGCACCAAGCTGACGCGCTGGCAGGTCGGCTCCTCGACTTTCCTGGCCCGGCCCGAACTTGGCGCTCGATTGATGAACTGGAACATCGCCCTTGGTGACGGCTCCGTGCGCGACGTGATCTACTGGCCCGAGCTCGCCACGCTCGACGGGTTCCACACCGTGCGCGGCGGCAACCCGATTTTGTTTCCCTTCAACGGCCGCTCTTTCGACAACGGCGAGATCTATTTCTGGCGCGGAGCCGATGGCGTGCGCCGGCCGATGCCGATCCACGGCATCGCGCGCCAGGGCGAGTTCAAGGTCACCCATGCCAACGAGCGCGGTTTCACCGCGCTCTTTGTGCCCGGGGCGGAAGCGCGCGAGTGCTATCCGTTCGACTACGAATTCAGCGTGACTTACCGCTTCGAATCGCTCGCCCTTTTTTGCGAGTTCACGCTGAAAAACCTCGGCCCGGTGCCGCTGCCGTGGAGCGGCGGGCACCATTTTTATTTCACGCTGCCGTGGAGTGAAGGCCTGGCGCGTGGCGATTACTCCATCCGCATTCCGGCGACGAAAACCTACCGCCAGGATTTCACCAATGGGCAGCTCGTGCCCGGCCCGCGCCTTGCCGCCGAGGAAACCTTCGCCAACAACGAGCTGATCGATTGCATCCACACCGGCCTGCGCAGCAATGAAGTCGTCTTCGGGGAGAAAAAAGGGCCCAGCCGGATCACCATCCGCCATGGCGTCGATCGCGTGCCGGCGCCCGATGCGCCCATTGTAACCTGGACGGCTGACGACGCCTCGCCGTTCTACTGCGTCGAGCCGTGGATGGGCCCGGCCAATGCCATCGGGCACAAGGTTGGCCTGCACCATGTGCCGCCCGGCGGCACGCAGACCTTCCTTGTCGAAGTGCGCGTGCAGTGAGGCTGACGCGGTCAGAAGTAGCGGGCATCGAGTAGCGAGTAGTGAGCATGCATCCGCGTCTTCCGCGGAAAATTCCTGGCTTCCGGGTTTCCCGCTCAATCGACCCGTTTCCATCCGTGTAATCCGTGGTAAAAAGCCTTTCGATGTTCTCTGGTTGCCAAGGGGTGCATGATGGAATTATTTTTCGCATAACATTCTGAGCTCATGACCCACCCCACCTTCTATCTCGCCGGCCTTTTCGATTTCGGCGGCACCGAAATTTTGGTGATCATGGTCGTGGTGTTGATTTTGTTTGGCGGGGAAAAATTGCCCGTTTTTGCGCGGGGCCTCGGCAAGGCGATCCGCGAATTCAAAAAGGCCACCGCTGGCATCGAGGAAGAGTTTAAGCGCGCCATGGAAGAACCGCCCAAGCCCGCGATGAAAACCGGCCCCATCCAAGGTCCGACGAATCCACCCTTGCCGAAAACGGCCGCGCCCGCCGAGCATTCCGAATTCGAGCACGGCGAGAATTAAGGGATCGGACTTACACCAAGGTCGCTGGGGCAATCGTACTCATTCTCGTAATCGTTCTCTATCTATGGGTCGAGAATGAGTATGAGAACGATTAAGATAACGATGAACTCGGACTAGAATAAACCCATGTGCACTGACAAACCGCCCGTCCCGCTGCCCATCACCGGCGAACTCGACCTGCACACCTTTCGCCCAGGCGACGTCAGCACGCTGATCCCCGCCTATCTCGCCGAGTGCCTGGCGCGCGGGATTTTTTCCGTCCGCATCGTGCACGGGAAAGGCACCGGCGCGCTGCGCGAAACCGTGCATGCACTTTTGCGACGCTCTCCCTTCGTTCACAGTTTCCACCTCGGCGACGAAACCAGCGGCAGCTGGGGAGCGACCATCGTGGCGCTCCGCGAACATCCAACGCCCAACATCGAACATCCAACTTCCAAGGATAAGCACAGGCCGAAGTAACAGGTATCAAGTGACAAGAGCGCGAGCGCTGAAGGCCAATTACAAAATACCAACTACCAAATACAAACTGCCAGAATGCTAAAAACGAAAGAGGCCGGGGCTTGCGCCCCGGCCTCTCGCAGTTCGTTCCTTAGGCGGTTATTTGCCCAAGGCCCGACGCCAACCCGCGCCACGGTAGTCGGAGGCCACGAGCGCCAGCAACGCGAGCACGGAGCCGCTGCCGATGAATGCATCGGCATGAGCACGCGCCACGATGCCGACGAGCATCAAGGCCACTCCGGCGAGTACCGCCGCGAGTTGGAACCCAACGAGGGTTGTATGTTTCATGTTTGTATTCTGGTTCAGTTTAATGGCCGGAAAATCCGGCCGACGCTATGATAGTCCCGATTTGCTATTATTAAAATTCTTTGTTACTATCGTTGCCATAGTCTTAACCTATGGAACTGCACCAACTCCGTTACCTTGTGGCTGTCGCCGAAACAGGCAGCTTCACCCGTGCCTCCGAGCGCAACCACATAAGCCAACCATCTTTAAGTCAGCAGATTATAAAACTTGAGCGGGAGCTTGGCCACAAGCTATTCCACCGCCTTGGCCGGCGGGCAGTGCCGACTGAAGTGGGCGCGGTCTTTCTGGAACGAGCCCGGCGGATTCTGGCCGAAGTGGATGGCTCGCTGCGCGAATTGCGCGATGACCCTCATGCCGTGCGGCGCATCACCGTGGGCGCGACGCCGACCATCGCACCCTACCTGCTGCCACGGTTGCTCACCCGCTGCCGGGAGGCCCATCCCAACCTGCAGGTGCAGACCCAGGAGAATTTTCGCAATCCGTTGGTGCGTGCGGTGGTTGAGGGCGAGCTCGACCTCGGGATCATTTCGCTGCCGGTGAACGACCGACGCCTTCACATCGAGCCGATGTTCAGCGAGCCGCTGATGCTGGTGGTTGGCAAAAGCCACCGGCTCGCCACCAAGCCGCGCGTCACACCCATGGACCTGGTCGATGAAATTTTCGTCCTGCCAGGGGACGGCAGCAGCCTCGCTCAACAAATCCAGCGTTTCTGCGGCGACAATGACTTCGAGCCCCATCTGGGCCACCGCTGCGCGCAAATCGCGACGGTCAAGGCCCTCGTCGCACTTAATGCAGGCATCTCCATCCTGCCGCTGATGACGCGCGCGCCCGAAGATGCGGAATCCCTCATCTACCGGGATCTCTCCGGTCAGACACCCAAGCGCGAGATCGCCGTGCTGCGCCACCTGCAGCGCTACCAAAGCCGGGGCGCCGAGCAATTTCTCGCCATCCTGCGCGAAACCCTCGCCTTGCAGCCAAACCGCGCCAGTTGAGCGCGGCTTCGCCGAAATATTTTTACACCAAGATCGCAAAGATCGCCAAACCAGTTTCCGAGAAGGCCTTCTGCCATTCAAGGGCAGCGACGTACCGAGGCCAAAGGCCGACCGTCTGACCTACCTCGAATGCGACCTCTCATCATGCTCTGCTGCTTCGCGACCTTTGCGATCTTGGTGTAAAATCGTTTTTGGAAAACCGCGGCGCGCCCGGCGTGTCGCGCCCGGCCTTAAAGATCTGAATCAGACCGTAAGGGGTGTTATTTTTTAAATACAGTGGCGGCGCCGACGACAACCAGCACGCCTCCGCCGATCATGAACCAGGTGGCATCGGTAATTTTCACATCACCACTCAAGCTCTTTTGGACATCGGAGCTAACCTGCTGGGCTTTGCCTTTGAACGAATCGCGGACTTGAAAGCCGTGCCAGATAAGGCCGACGCCTACAATGAGGAGGGTGAGCGCAATGATTTTATTCATGAGATTTTGAAGGCGTTATTTTCCACATCACGACACATGATCGACCGTAACGCGACGGATTTGTGCGGCGTCCCTTGGCAGCAAGAAATAAAAATCACTGCCTTCATTGGGTCGGCTGGTGCAGGCGATGGAGCCGCCGTGGGTCAGGACGATTTCGCGCGCAATGGTCAGCCCAAGGCCGGCGCCCTTTTTCGTCTGGCCGGACACGCGGTAGAATTTTTCGAAGATGAACGGCAGATTCTCGGCCGAGATGCCCGGCCCGCGATCGCGCACGCCGAAGCGCACGAAACTGTCAGGCGCCGGCTCGGCATAGAGCGTGATGATCCCGCCGGCGGGTGAATATTTCGAGGCATTGCTCAACAGATTGATGAACACGTGGCGGATGCGGTCGGAATCGACGTCCACGGAATCGAGCCCGGGCGCAACGCGCACTTCGACCGTCTGGCCGGCGGCCTCGACGATGGCGTGCATCTCGCGGGCAGCGTCGGCGAGCAACGCCGCCACCGGCCGGCGGGCAAGGCGAAGTTGCGCCACGCCGCTTTCAAGGCGGTTGAGGTCAAGCAGGTCGTTGAGGATTTGCAGCAGGCGGTCGGAATCGTCCCGCGCGGTCTCGACCAGCCCGCGTTGCGCGGTCGTGAGCTGGCCAAGGTTTTCATTTTTTTCGAGGAGGAGATAGATGGCCAGGCGCAGGCTGGTGAGCGGTGTTTTTAACTCGTGGCTGACCGTGCCGACGAGGTTGCTTTTGGCATCGTCGAGCAGGCGGAACTTGGTCACGTCGTGCAACAGCAGCGCCGCGCCGCCAAAGCCGGTCAGGGCATCACCGATGGCGAGGATGCGCGGAAGAAAATGCCTGGTCTCACGGCCCACGCGGAGCATGACAGTGTGCTCGTAGCCGGTGGGCAGGTAATGGATGCCGGTGGCAAGCACACGCTGGAGCGGCTCGGCCAGCGCGGCCGGAAACCCGGCCGTAAAATCGGGCGACTGGGCCAGCGCGGCCGCCGCGGGATTGCGCAGCTCGTGTGCACCCGCGCCCGAGACGATGAAAACAGGATCGGGCACGGAGGTGAGCGTGGCTTCCATCGTGCGCTGGGTGAGAAGCATTTTTTCCGTGGTGGCCTGGCGGTAGGCGCGAAGCTTGGCCACCATGGCGTTGAAGGCGCCGGCCAGTTCCCCGAGTTCGTCAGCGGAGCTCACGGGCACGTCGTGGTCGAGCCGGCCTTCGCCGAGAGCAACGGCGGAATCCTTGAGCGCCTGGATCGGACGCAAAAATGAACGCGCGAGACGATAGGACAAAAACACCGAAAGCATAATCGCACCGAACATGGCTGCCATGAGGAAATATCTGCTGTATTGCGCCAGGCGCGCGGCCTGGCTTTCGGCGCGCTGAAGTTCGGAAAAGTCGCGCTGAGTGATCGCTTCAAGGGCCTGGAGCGTGTCAAAAAGTGCCGCTTCAGTTTCGCGAAAGCTGGCGAGCGGCGAGACCGTGCCTTCGGTCAGGAGCTTGTTGCCCTGCGCGGCAAATTTGCCGTAGGCCGCATCGAGTTTCTGAATAAGCGGGACGCGCGAGGTGCCGGTGGAAGCGAGCTCCTGTTCGTGAAAGGATTTTTCAAAACGTTCGCGCTGCCTGGCAAAGGCGGTGCGCGCGGCAAGGGCGTCGCCGCGTTGGGCCGTGGCGAGAGCGCTGTCCATGAGGGTGGCGGCCTCGCGCATGTCGTAGCACGCGCGCAAGGCGTCATAGCTGGGGAACAGCTCGTGCTCAATGGCGTGCGCGAGCTCGTTGCAGGTGTAAATTGCACAGAGGCCGACCGCGATGGAGAGGAGCAGGAGTGGCAGCAGGCCGAGGTAAAGGCGGGTGCTAAGGTTAAGGCGTGCGCGAAGCATGGAGCATCACATCAACCCAAGTTTCTGTCGTTTGCGATAAAGTGTCGCCGGATCGATGCCGAGGATGCGCGCCGCCTCGTCGAGGTTTTTGGCAAAGCCGATGACGCGCCGCACATGCGCGGCCTCCAGCTCACTGATCGTCACCCGCGCCCCGACGGCGATGGCGGATTCGGGCGAGGTGCGCATGAAATTATCCGGAAGATCGGCCAGCTCGATCGTGGTGCCAGCCGCGAGGATGACGGCCCGCTCGACGACGTTGCGCAACTCGCGCAGGTTGCCGGGCCAGCCGTAGGCGGTGAAGGCGTCGCGCACCTGCGGCGAAAAACCGGTGGTTTTCTTGCCCATGCGGCTGACGAAAAACTTCAAGTAATGCTCGGCCAGCCGCAGCAAATCGGCGGGACGGTCCTTGAGGCCAGGCAACGCAACGTTGATGACATTGAGACGATAGAAAAGGTCTTCGCGAAAACGGACGGCTTTGACTTCCTCGGCCAGGTCGCGATTGGTGGCGGCAATGACGCGCACGGTGGCCTTGCGGGGCCTGGCTTCACCGACGCGCTCGTATTCGCGTTCCTGCAGGAGACGCAGAAGCTTGGGTTGGATCTCCAGCGGCATTTCGCCGATTTCATCGAGAAAAAGCGTGCCGCCCTCGGCGGCGGCGACTTTCCCGAGGGTGTCGACGACCGCGCCGGTAAACGAACCTTTGACGTGGCCAAAGAGTTCGCTTTCGAGCAGCTCGCGAGAGAGCGAAGGGCAGTTGACCGTGACAAAGGGTGCGTCACGTTGTGCGCTGCGGCGGTGGATTTCGCGCGCCAGCACGCTTTTGCCCGTGCCGCTCGGGCCGAGGATGAGAATGGTGGCGGGCGTTTCAGCGGCCTTGAAGGCAATGGATAGCGTCTTCTGGAGCGCGACTTCCGCAGAGCTAAGGTCGATCTCCGGCGATTCGTCGGCCAGCTGGGTCTCGAGTTGTTTCACCCGTCGCTCGAGCGAGCGGGTTTTGGCAATTTTCCCGAGCACCTGGCGGATTTGGTCGGGCGTAAAAGGCTTGGGAATGAAATCGAATGCGCCTTTGCGCATCGCCTCGACCGCCGCGCTGATGGTGGCGTAGGCGGTGAACATCACAACCGCCATGTCGGGCGCGGCCTTGAGCAGTTTGTCGAGCACGTCGAGGCCGTCCTCGCCTCCGAGATTAAGGTCCAGGAAGGATACGTCAAAGGACTCCGTCTCGAGCGTTTTCAACGCGCGGACGCCGCCCGGCACGCTCACCACCTCGTAGCCCATCGTTTCAACAGCGATGGCAGTGGTTTTGCGAATACCCAGTTCGTCATCGACGATGAGGACACGCATAATGTTCGTCTAAGCTAACCCTTGTTCGATGCAGGCCAACTAGAAAAGCCGAGGCGGGGCCACCTAAGGCAGCCCCGCCAGGTCCAGCTTCAACTAACAATCCCGAAGCTCTCGCCCCGGGAATTCAAAAAAAATCGCCCTGCAAAAAAGGACTCGCACTCAATGGATTCGGTGATGTTTGTAGTTTCGAAATAGGATGATCAGCGCAAAGATAAAAAAGCAGCCGGCCAGAATACACGCCGACTGACCTACAAACCCCGGCTCAGTTCCGAAAAATCCCACCACGCTGAAAACCACCGCGAGCAGCAAAAATGTGATGACCCAAGTAATCATGGAAGGAGTTTCCCTTTGCTTACTGCCCACGCCATGCCAACCGCGTAGCTTATCAAGCTAACCATTTGTCTGCAATGAGTTAGAGTAAATGAGGGGGATTCCAACCATCCGAGGCCCCTTGCAACTTGCGGCCGCCACACGCCGCCGGCACGGCACTTTGCACGCCGTGCCACCGGCATGGATTCTGCGGATTTTTCGCAACTTTCGCGCGACAATTCGCGTCAGGACGGTCACAAGCAATGCATAAAGCATGGACATCACCGATTCGACGGCATTGGCCGATCTCGTGCGTGAGGCGCAACGGGGCCGCGATGCCGCCCAACGCGAGCTCATTGGCCGCTACCAGAAGCGGATGGCTGGTTTTGCCTATGCCATCACGGGCCGCGGCGACTCGGTGGAGGACCTCACCCAGGTCATTTTTATCAAAATGTTTCGTGCCCTCGGCCGGCTCGATGATCCCGAACGCTTCGAAGCCTGGCTCTTCCGCCTGGCCCGCAACAGTTGCATCGACCACCTGCGCCGTGAAAAATGGCGCCGTTTTTTCACGCCCATCGAAACTGAACACGAAGAAACCATTGCTGAAACCAACGTCCCCGTTGATTCGGCCGAACTCGATGCCCTCCGCCACGCCCTGCAACAATTGAAACCCAAGGACCGCGTGCTTATCGCGCTCGCCCAGGAAGGCCGCAGCCAGACCGAGATGGCCGCCATCACCCACACCACCGTCTCCGCCATCAAAGCCCGCCTGCACCGCGCCCGCGAACAACTCCGCCAAATTTATGAACACGACGCCTGATTTTTCCGAAGCTTGGTCCGCGCTCCGCACCCACGCCGCCGCCCATCTGCCATCCGATTTCGCCGACCGCGTGCTCCGCACCCTGCGCCTGCAGACCTTTTCCGTCCGCGACGCCGCCGACCGCTTTTTTGTCGCCGCCTGCACCGCCGCCGCTTGTCTTGCCTTCGTCGTGCTCGTCCACACCCACAATATCCAAAAGGTCAATCAGGTCGCACTGGCGGACTGGCGGCAAGTTTCCGCCCAGGCCGACTCGTATGCCGCCGTCCCATGAAACTGCGCCTCCTCATCGCCACACTCACCATTCTCGTTTTTGCCGCCGGCTTTGGGGCGAGTGTCTGGACGCAGCGTCACTGCCCCCTGCTCGCACCACCGGTCAGCCTGCTGGGCGAAATCAGGGACCGCAATGTGGATATCCGGCTGCCGCTCAACGACGCCTCTACCATTGCGCAAATCAACGCCGAGATCGAGCGCGTCAAACCCGACATCGACGCCTTCCATCACAAACTCGACGCGCTCAATCACGAGTTCCATCAGAAAATCGAGGCCCTGCTCACGCCCGCCCAGCGCGAGGAATTCGAAAAGATGCACAAGCGCTACGAACAGCGCCGGGCCGAGCGCGCCAATTCCTCGCTCCCCACGGTCGAGCCCTCGTCCACCGGCGGCAGTGTGCTCAAGATACCCTTTTTCGCCGAGCCGATCGAGGGCATGACCTCGGCCATTGTCGTGCCGCTCACGCTCGACCATCTCACCACCGCTCTGCAGCTCGACGACCGGCAAAAAGCCGCCGTGCACCAACTGCTGCTCGACCGCCGCGAAAAGTTCCTGGCCCTCATTGATTCGACCCCGCCGCCCAGCATCAGCCTGAGCCGCCTCGCGCCCATCATCAACAAGCTCGCCGCGCCGGAAAACAAGTAGCCAGGCGATAACTTGGCGTCATCGATAATTGTCGCCGTAGCCTTGGTAAAGGCTGGCACCGGCCTCACCGAGGCCGGCTACATCTGATGCCTTTGATTTCTTTTATCGAATACCCCGGGAAATCCGTCATGTTGGCCGTCCCTTCCCCCCACGCGCCATGACACCATCCGCCTCCGCCAAGCCAGCCGCAGCCGCAACCACCCCACAACCCGGCCACAGTGCCCGCCTGCCAGACCTTGAGATCAAGGACGCCCAGCTCATCTTCCAGGCGGTCTGGCAGGACCTCGAGGCGGATGTCGGACGCGAAAACCTGCGCTTCCCCAAGGAAATCATCCTGCTCGGCGGCGCGCCCGGTGCCGGCAAGGGCACCAACACCGCCTTCATCGCCCGCGCCCGCGGCCTCACCTGCCCGCCCATCGTCATCAGCGCCCTGCTCGACACGCCCGAAGCCAGGCGCATCAAGGACGCCGGCGGCATGGTCGGCGACCGCGAGGTCGTCGGCCTGCTCTTGCGCCGCCTGTTGCGCCCGGAGTTTCGCGACGGCGTCATCCTCGACGGCTTCCCGCGCACGAAAGTGCAGGTCGAGTGCCTGAAACTGCTCATCGACCGCATGCACCAGCTTCGCCACGAGTATTATCGCACGCCGGTTGGCATTCATTTCCGCCAGCCGACCGTTCACATCATGGTGCTCTTCGTGGATGAAAAAACCAGCATCGCCCGCCAGCTCAACCGCGGTCGTGAAGTGCGCGCCCACAACGAGGAAGTCCGCCGCAGCGGCATGGGCGAACTGATGGAAGAACGCGCGACCGACTATGAAGAGGAACTCGCGCGCCGCCGCTACCGTGTCTTCAAGGAAGAAACCTGGGGAGCGCTCCAGTCGCTGAAGGAAATCTTCCACTACCATTTCATCAACGCGCAAGGCTCCATCGAGGAAGTTGAGCAGAACATCCTGCAGGAATCGCAGTATCAAAGCACCCTCGAGCTCGATCCGCAGACGCACGACCGCCTGCGCGTCGTGCCTGTGGCCAGCGAAATCGTCATTCATGCGCGGCAGGAACTGGTCAGGCGACTGGATGCCTACGAACTGGAGCACACGGAGCTTTTCCAAAGCGTCGTCACTTTCATCGACAAGAAGCTGATGCCGATCGTGCTGCGCCACGCCATTTCCGGCCTCGCGCTCATCAATACCGAGGACCTGCTGCTCGATGACCCGCTGGCGCTCGCCATGCTGATCGACGTGTTTTCCGAGCGTGGCTATCACGCCATCGTCGATCTCCATCGCATCGAAGTCCCCGAGAAAGTCGACCTCGCCACCGGCCTCATCCAGTGCCGCGTGAAAAAAGTCTTCCGCCTGCAAATCCGCTTCCAAGGCTCGGAAATCCGGCGGGGATAGTTCAATTGAGGTGGAGCGCGGCGTCTCCTGGCTCGGTAGCTTTAGCGAAGGAGGCCCGAGTTCTCACGGCGCGCCCGGCGGTCATGCGCCCAAGACAGAAAAACGACAGACCTGGTGCACCAAGCCTGTCGTTCAACCGGAGCCGGCGCACAAACCCCTGGGCGTCACCCCTTGCCTACCTCGAGCACTTTTCCGTCGCCGGCATCGATATCGACTCCGACGACGGTTTTGTTGGCACCGACAATCTTGATGGCGTACAGGAGGCTGCCTTGCTTCATCTTGAGATCGGCGCTGATCACGCTGCCAGGAACCTTCGCTTCCGCGGCTTTCATCGCGTCGTCGAGGGATATCTTGGCCAGCGTCGGGAGGTCGGCACGTTTGACTTTGCCGGCCGGGTGGATGGAGCCGATGGGAACGGTCTCCTGCATTTGTGCCATGGCGGGAATCGCGGCGATTCCGGCCAGCGCCGCGAGACAACCCACGGCCATTAACCTGCATATGTGTTTTTTCATGGTTCGATCATACTGCGTTTGAGTTTTCGCTTTGCCGCGTTTTTGCGGCAACGCACGCCATGGTAGCAGGGAAAAACGAGCGTCTTAAAAAAATCCGAATGACGAATGGCGATTTTTCGGGATTTCACCACGAAGACACAAAGGACGCGGAGATCGATCCAAAGAAGCTTCGGTTTATTTAACCACGGATTACACGGATGCTCACGGATTCAATCCGTTTTTTAACCGCGAATGGACGCTAATTCACGCGAATAGGCTGCTATGAAAAACTATGCTGCTAGCGCAGCACACGGCCAAGGCCGTGTTGGCCCGTCGGGTTGCGATCAGAAAGCACTGCTGCAACGCTTTCTGACCGCAACGACGGCTCAGCAAAGTTTTTCAGCAGCCCGCAAATATCAGTGATGATCAGTGGCCATCAGTGGTTAAAAAACTGATCCTAAAAATTAGCGTTCATTCGCGTTAATTCGCGGTTTAAAATACAAAATGCCCTCGCCTCGCTGGCCGGGCCCGCAACAATCCCGGATTTTCATGTCCGCACCCACCGCCCTTCGCGAAGCTCCCTGGCATGCCGGCCTGCGCGCCGCGCGCGCCCATCTCGTGCCCGGCCTCGTGCTCCAGGCCTTTGCCATTGCGCTCGTCGTCGCCTATTACTGGCACCCGCCCACCCATGCGGCGCTCAATGCGCTGGCGGCTTTCCGCGAGCGCACCGGCTGGTTCTATGGCATCGTGGCCACGGGAATTTTTGGCGGCGTGCTGCCATTTGTTTATTTGAAATTGGATCCGGCCACGCGCAGCCGCTACACGCTGGCACAAGGCACGGTTCTCGTGGCGTACTGGGCCTACAAAGGCTTCGAGGTCGATCTATGGTATCGCGTGCTCAACCACGTCATCGGCCCCGGCCACGGCGCGGGCACCATCGCGACCAAGGTGTTCTTCGACCAGTTCGTGTATTGTCCGCTCTACGCGGTGCCCGCCGAGATGGTGTTTTACGCGTGGTGCGAGGCACACTTCGACCCCGCCCCGGTGTGGGCCGACCTCCGCGCGGGCCATTGGTATGCCCGGCGCTCGCTGCCGTTGCTCGTCGGCAACCTCGGCGTGTGGCTGCCCGCCGTGTGCGCCATTTACGCACTGCCCCTGCCCCTGCAACTGCCGCTCTTCAACCTCGTGCTGTGCTTCTTCACGCTCATGCTCACGCACATGGTCCAACCGGAAGCCAAGTATCAAGTAACAGGTATCAAGTAACAAGAGCGCGCTGGACGCGAAGCATCAAGTACCAGGCGCCAAGTTCCAAGATAGCCGACAACTCACAAATTCTGCATGCTGACTCCTAATCGTGTCACTTGATACCTGACACTTGTTACTTGATCGGGAATGCATCCGCCTCATTGCGTCTCTCGTATATTAACCTAATGTTGCACTCCATGTTGCCCCGACGCGTCTGCCAGCTTTTTTTGTTTGCCGCGCTGCTGGTGTCGGCGGTTCGCGCCGCTGAATCGCCGGTGAAGGCTTCGCTCGTCGCGACCAACGCTTCGATCCAGCCCGGCCACGCCTTCACTGTCGCGCTGCGCCTCGAGCACGCCGAGCACTGGCATACCTACTGGGTCAACGCCGGCACCGGCTACCCCACCTCGCTCACCTGGACGCTCCCCGACGGTTTCAAAGCCGACCCCATCCAATGGCCTGTGCCACACGTCCTTCACGATCCGCACGGCGCCATCACCGGCAACGGCTACGAAGGCGAAACGTTTTTGCCGGTCGAAATCACACCGCCCACCACGCTCAAACCCGGTGATACCATCACGCTCCGCGCAAAAGCCAGCTGGCTCATGTGCCAGGACGTTTGCATGCCGGGCAAATCCGATGTCGAGCTGACGCTGCCCGTCAGCGCCGACGCGCCCCAACCCAGCGAGTGGGCCGCAAAAATCGCCGCCCAGCCCATGCCCCAGCCGCCCGCCGGCTGGAACGTCTCCGCCGTGCGCGATGGCAGAAATATTCGCCTACGATTGCTCCCCTCCGCCGGCACAACGCGCGAATTAAACGCGCCGCACTTTTTCTCCGATGACGGTTTTATCCAATACGACCAGCCACAGACCATTCTCGGCGTGTACACCGGCTACGAACTCGTGCTGCCCATTTCGGAATCCGCCGATGCAGCCACGGCACGACTCGTTGGCGTGCTTGCATACAATAATCCTCCTTTGGGATTGAGGATTGATGTGCCGATTACGACGGCGGAGGCCGGCGCAAATCCCAAATCCCAAACGCCAAACGCCAAAGAATCGGGCAATTCCCAGTCACCGACCACCAACTACCAATTACCAACTACTAATTCCCCAAGCGGCAGCCTATGGGCGACGCTTGGCTTGGCTTTCATCGGCGGACTCATCCTCAACCTCATGCCGTGCGTGTTTCCGGTGCTCGGCATCAAGATCCTCGGCTTCGTCAACCAAGCCGGACACGAGCGCGGCAAGGTCGTCGCACACGGCCTCGTGTTCACCGCGGGCGTGCTGCTCTCGTTCTGGACGCTCGCGGGCGTGCTCGCCGTGCTCCGGGCGGGCGGCGACCAGCTCGGCTGGGGCTTTCAGCTGCAATCGCCCGCCTTCGTGTTCGGGCTGACCGCGGTCATGCTCGTTTTCGCGCTCAACATGAGCGGTGTGTTTGAATTCGGCCTCGCGGCCACGGGCGTCGGCGGGAAGCTCCAAATGAAATCGGGTTACGCCGGCTCGTTTTTCACCGGCGTGCTCGCCACGGTCGTCGCCACGCCCTGCTCGGCGCCGTTTCTCGCGCCCGCCCTTGGCGCCGCGCTGGCGCTTTCGACCATCCAGGCCTTCGCCGTGTTCACCGCCATCGCCATCGGACTCTCCACGCCCTACCTGCTGCTCTCGATCTTTCCCGGCGCGGTGAAAGTGCTGCCGCGCCCCGGGGCGTGGATGGAAACGTTCAAGCAATTCATGGCGTTCCCGCTGTATGCAACAGTTGGATACCTCGTGTGGGTCCTCGCCGGCCAGGTGAGCGAAAGCAGCCTACTCACCACGATCTTCGCCCTCGTGATCATCGCGATGGGCGCGTGGTTCTACGGACGCTGGAACGCGCCCGGCGCCTCCGCGGGCCGGGCCCGCTTCGGGCTCATCGCCGGTTTCGCGCTGCTCGGCTGCGGCGCGTGGCTCGGCTGGCCGCACGCGCCCGCGCCGACCGACATCGCCTGGGAGCCGTGGAGCGCCGAGCGCGTCGCGGAGCTCCGCGCGGAGAACCGCATCATCTACGTCGATTTCACCGCGCGCTGGTGCGCCACCTGCCAGGCGAACAAGAAATTCGTCTTCCATGACGCCGACGTGCTGAAAACCTTCCGCGACAAGAAAATCGCCACGCTCCGCGGCGACTGGACGAACGCCGATCCGCTGATCACGGCCGAGCTGGCGAAATACCACCGCAGCGCGGTGCCGTTCAATTTGGTTTACCTCCCCGGCGAATCCGAACCGGAAACCCTGCCCGAGCTCTTGACCCCCGGCATTGTGCTCCAGGCCGTCGATAAAAAAATTTAGCGAAGCTCTTGAACAAAGCCGGTGGATGGTTTTCTTTGCCCGGTCCGACGCATTGTCACTCATAGTCTGTGGTGTATGGCGATCTACTTTGCTATAATTCGTTAAGTGCCAAAGAATACCCATGTTCTTGATGCAAAAGCTGACTCAGACCTCCAAACCAAACTCGGTCTAGTCGTTCGCAGGTGGCGACAGCAAATGGGTATCACCCAGGAGGAGTTGGCATGGCGGGCCAGCCTGCATCGTACCTATATCGCCGACATCGAACGCGGCTCACGCAACGTGACGCTGCGAAGTATCGCCAGCCTGGCCAAGGCGCTGCAAATCACGATTGGAGACCTGTTGTCCCATGCAACCTCGCCAGTTGGAATGGCCATGCGCATCGGGGCGAAAACGACGCCAAAGGCGGTGCCGGAGATTTTACTGATCGAAGACAGTGCGACGGATGCAGCGATGGCGGCGCGCGCGTTCAAGCGGGCCAAGGTTACCAATCCGCTGAAAATCGTCTGCTCCGCGGAAGACGGATTGGACTGCTTGTTTGGCAACAGTCGGAAGGGAAAGCGAAAGCGGGCGCGGCCGCAGTTGATCCTGCTCGATCTAAACCTGCCCCAGATGTCGGGATTGGAATTCCTGCGCCGCATCAAAAGCGACGAGCGCACGCGTGACATTCCGGTCGTGATCCTGACGGTTTCGCAGAGCGACCGCATGATCATCGAGTGCGGCCGGCTGGGCGCAGTGAACTACATCGTCAAGCCATTCGGCATCGAAAACTTTGTCCGGGTAACCCCAAAGCTGAACCTTCATTTGACTTTGGGGCCGCCGGCCAATATCAGAAGCAAAGCGAGTTCAGTTTGATCCCCTGCAAACATGCAACCCGTGAGGTTAGGGTCGACGACCGGTTCGTGGCGCACTACAGCGCGACGGAAAGTGTCCCATGCACACTGACGAACAACTGAGGGCGTCGCTCAAGGAAGTCGGAGACCTGAAGGCCGCGCTCGACGAGCACGCGATCGTGGCGATCACCGATCCGCAGGGAAAGATCACCTACGTGAACGACAAGTTCTGCGCGATCTCGAAGTATTCTCGCGACGAGTTGCTCGGCCAGGATCACCGCATTATCAATTCTGGTCACCATTCGAAGGAGTTCATCCATGAGCTGTGGACGACCATCGGGCGCGGGCGCGTGTGGCATGGCGAAATCAAAAACAAGGCCAAGGACGGCACGTTCTACTGGGTGGACACGACCATCGTCCCATTTCTCACCGAACAGGGCAAACCCCGCCAGTATGTCGCCATCCGCGCCGACATCACCGAGCGCAAGGCGGCGGAAGAAAAGCTGAAGGCATCAACGAAGGAGGTCATCGACCTGAAGTTGGCGCTGGATGAGCACGCGATCGTGGCGATCACCGATTCCCAGGGAAAAATCACCTACGTGAACGACAAGTTCTGCGCGATCTCCAAGTATTCGCGCGACGAGTTGCTCGGTCAGGATCACCGTATTATCAATTCCGGCCACCATTCGAAGGAGTTCATCCATGGCCTGTGGACGACCATTGCGCGTGGCAAAGTCTGGCACGGCGAAATCAAGAACAAGGCCAAGGATGGCTCGTTCTACTGGGTGGACACCACCATCGTCCCTTTTCTCAACGAGCAGGGCAAACCCCGCCAATACGTCGCCATCCGCGCCGACATCACGGAACTCAAACGCGCGGAAGAGGCTGCCGCCCAGCTCGCCGCCATTGTAACATCGTCCGATGATGCCATCGTTGGAAAAGATCTACGGGGAGTTGTCACCAGTTGGAATGACGGGGCGGTAAAGCTCTTCGGTTATCCGGCTTCCGAGATGATCGGACAATCGATCACGCGGCTAATTCCACCGGAGCGGCAAATGGAGGAAACGGAGATTCTCGGCCAGATAAAGCGTGGCGAGAACGTGCGGCATTTTGAAACCATGCGCGTACGCAAAGATGGCAGCGCCATCAGTGTCTCCGTGACCGTATCCGCCATCAGGAACCAAACAGGAAGGGTTGTCGGCGCCTCGAAGGTGGCGCGCGACATCACTGAACAAAAAGCGGCGGAAGAAACCATCCGGCAACTCAACACCGATCTCGAACAGCGCGTAAAGGAGCGCACCGCCCAGCTCGAAACCGCCAACCGTGAACTGGAGGCGTTTTCCTATTCCGTGTCGCATGACCTGCGCGCACCCCTGCGTGCAATTGACGGATTCTCCCAGGCGGTGCTGGAGGACTTCGGGCCGAAATTGCCCGACGAAGGCCGGCGTTATTTGCAGACGATCCGTTATTCAGCGCAACAAATGGGCGCGTTGATTGACGACTTGCTGACGTTTGCCCGGCTCAACCGGCAAGAGATGAACAAGCGGCCGATCGACACCGGCAGGCTCGTGCGCAGCACCCTCGACGAACTGGGCTTCCCGTGGCCGAACCGGTCGGTCGAGGTTCGCATCGGGGATTTGCCCGCGAGTTCCGGCGATCCTGTGCTGTTGAAACAGGTCTGGATGAATCTTCTCTCGAATGCCCTGAAATACACCGGCAAGCGGGAAAAAGCGGCGCTGGAAATTGGCTGCATGAAAACTGACGAAGCCGACACCTTTTTCGTCCGCGACAACGGCACCGGCTTCGACATGCGCTACGCCAACAAGCTCTTCGGCGTGTTCCAGCGGTTGCACCGCGTGGAAGACTACGAAGGAACGGGCGTCGGCCTCGCCATCGTGCAGCGCATCGTCCACCGCCACGGCGGGCGCGTCTGGGCGGACGCTGCCGTCGATCGCGGGGCCACGTTTTATTTCACGCTCGAAAAGGAAAATACATCATGAACGACCCAAACGCCGTCGAGCTTTTGCTCGTCGAGGACAACCCGCAGGACCTGGAGCTGGCGCTGCGCGCCCTGCGCAAGGCCAATCTCTCGAACCGAATCCACGTTGCCCGCGACGGCGCCGAGGCGCTGGAGTTTGTTTTTTGCGAAGGCCCGCACGCCTCGCGCCGGATTACCGACGGCCCCAAGGTGATCCTGCTCGACTTGAAGCTGCCCAAGGTTGACGGCCTCGCCGTGCTGAAGCGCGTCAAAGGCGACCCGCGCACAAAAATGATCCCGGTCGTCGTGCTCACGTCGTCGAAGGAGCAGAGCGACGTGGTGGAAAGCTACCAGCTCGGCGTGAACAGCTACATCGTGAAACCGGTGAACTTCGAACGGTTCGCCGAGGCCGTGCACGATCTCGGGCTCTACTGGTTGCTCCTCAACCAGCCGCCAAAAGTGGCTGATTAACTTTGTCCCATGCCGCAGCCGCTCAAAGTCCTGCTCGCCGAGGACAACCCTGCCGACACTGAACTGGTGGTGCGTGAACTGCACCGGGCCGGATTTAAGCCCGAATGGCGTCGGGTGGACACCGAGGCCGCATTTCTCGAGCATCTGCACGACGGGCTCGACCTGATTCTGTCGGACTATCAAATGCCTCAATTCAGCGGGCTGCGCGCTCTGGAATTGCTGAAGCAGAGCGGACTGGCGATGCCTTTTATCATCGTGTCGGGCACGATTGGCGAGGAAACGGCGGTTGCGGCGATGAAGCAAGGTGCCGCGGATTATCTACTGAAAGACCGGTTGGCGCGCCTGGGGCCTGCGGTCAGCCACGCCTTGGAATCCAGTCGCCTGCACGCCGAGCATCGCAACCTTGAGGAGCAGCTCTGGCAGGCACAAAAAATGGAAGCCATCGGTACACTGGCCGGCGGCATCGCGCATGACTTCAACAACATCCTGACCGCGATTATGGGCTATACCCAGCTCGCCCAGATGGTCCTAAAAGAAGATCCCAAGGTGCGCGATCACCTCAGTGCGGTCTTGCAGGCAACAAAACGCGCCACCGATCTTGTGCGGCAGATTCTCACCTTCAGCCGCCAGCAACCACAGGAACGCCTGCCAATCCAATTACAGCCGGTCATGATCGAAAGTCTCAAGCTGTTGCGCGCGACCATCCCTTCGACCATCGAGTTCGATACATCGCTGGCGGCGGACGCGCCCACAGTACTGGCTGACGCAACCCAAATCCACCAAATCCTGATGAACCTCGGGACCAACGCCTGGTACGCGATGAAGGATCGCACCGGGCGGCTGCAGATGAAACTGGAGAAGCGCGTGGTTGATGAGACTTATGCCGCCACGCAGCCGCGGCTTCGGCCGGGCATTTATGCGCGCCTATCCGTCAGCGACACCGGGTGCGGCATGAATCAGGCCACACTGCGGCGGATATTCGAGCCCTTCTTCACGACCAAGCCGCCCAGCGAAGGCACCGGCCTGGGCCTGGCGGTGGTCCACGGCATCATGGACAACCACGATGGGGCGGTCACGGTTCATAGCCAGCCCGGCGAGGGTACAATATTCCACCTTTATTTTCCAGCGCACACCGGCGAGGCACCCGTGACTGCGGTCGAGCAAGGCCCGGTACCACGCGGCCATGGTGAGCGGGTTCTGTTTGTCGATGACGAGGAATTACTCGTCCAGTTGGGTCAGAAAATGCTGGCCGAGCTCGGCTACAAGGTCGAAGTCGCCACACAGCCCGCGCTCGCGCTCGCGATGGTTCGCGCCGATTCGCAGCGCTTTGCCCTCGTGCTCACCGACCAGACCATGCCTGGGATGACCGGCTTTGGTCTCGCGAGCCAACTCCTGAAAATCCGCCCCGGGTTGCCCATCATCCTGATGACCGGCTACAGCGCATCGCTCACGTCGGTACAGGTCGAAGCGGCGGGTATTCGTCGTCTCTTGCTCAAGCCCACCAGCATCCACTCGCTGGGAACCGCCGTGCATATGGCCCTTTCCGCCAAACCCGGATAATCATGGCTCGAATCCTCCTTATTGACGACGACCATGCAGTCCGCACCATGCTGCGCCTGACCCTGGCCCATTTTGGTCACACCGTGATCGAAGCGCGCAACGGCAAGGAAGGACTGCAGCTATTCAAACCCGAGGATGTCGACCTGGTAATCACAGACATTGTAATGCCAGAAATAGAAGGACTCGAAGTTTTGTGGAAACTTCGGACCCGACAAGTGCCACCGGTGAAAATCATCGCCATTTCGGGTGGCGGGAAACAGAGCGTCGCGAATAATCTCAAAATGGCCAAGCTCATGGGCGCGGCGAAGGTGCTCGCCAAGCCGTTTTCGAACGAAGTGCTGATTGCGGCAATCAATGAACTGCTGCCGTCCGGAAAACCACCGGCCCGTCCGTCCACGGTGCAATAAACGCACCTGCACAGGCCGGTTTAGTTTTCCAACAAGGCAGGACGATCGATCAGGCCCTGTTTTACTTCAAATCTTTCGCGCAGTTCTCCGGAAGCTGGTGGAAAATTACGGGTGAGCCCCTCGCAAAAAAGGGAATGTTCAATTCCTTTGGCGATCATATGTGCACACAAGCATCCAGAATCGAAGGCCAGACCCTGCCGCCCGCGGTGATCCCCGCATCGGCAGGCCGTGCGACCAAGACGGACCGGAGTGTCCGCATTCGGGTCGTCGCAACGATCCTTTCCGCGATTACGCTCGGCGCCACATGGTTTGTCGCCGCGACTTGGATCCATTTCTCCGGGATGAACGCGCTGGCCTGGAAAATCGGGCCGCTGCTGCTCGTCGGCAGCTTCGTGCCGGCGATGATCTTGAACTTTCGCCACAAGCATCCGCTCCTGCGTGCGCTCAGCGTCGTTTCCTCCGCCGCGCTCGGCCTGCTCAACTACGCGTTCGCGGCCGCGATCATCTGCTGGCTCGCCGCCGCCGTGGCGTGGCGGTGGGGCCTGCCCCTCGACCCGCGTGTGTTCACATTCGCGCTTTTTGGCGGCGCAGTCCTCACGACTCTCTACGGCCTGACCAATGCCGCCCGGCTCCGGGTCACCCGCGCCGTGGTCCGGTTGCCCAATCTGCCGGACGCATGGCAAGGCCGCGACATTGCGCTCGTGAGCGACGTGCATGCGGGCAGCATTCGCGCCCGGCGTTTTGTCCGTCGCATTGTCGCCCGACTCAACCAATTAAAGCCCGCGGCGGTTTTCATCAGCGGCGATATGCTCGACGGCACCAAGATCGATCTCGGGCCGGTCACCCAACCCTGGACCGATCTCGAGGCTCCCGCGGGCGCATATTTTGTAAGCGGCAACCACGATGAGTTCAGTGACTCCGCGCCCTTGCTGGCTGCCCTCGAGCGCGCCGGACTGCGCGTGCTGCACAACGAGAAAGTGGAAGTGGAAGGCTTGCAGATCGTCGGCGTGCATGATCACGAAACGCACGACCCGCGGAATTTCCAGGCCATTTTGCGCCGGGCCCAAATCGATCGCCGCCGTCCCAGCGTTCTGCTCGCCCACCAGCCCTCGAACCTGAATGTCCCCGAGGAAGCAGGCATCTCTTTGCAGCTCTCCGGCCACACCCACGGGGGACAGTTCTGGCCCTGGAGCTGGGTGGTCTCGAAAGTGCATGGCCGCTTCGCTTACGGGTTGAACCGTCTGGGCGGCTTGCAAGTTTTCACGAGCAGCGGCGCCGGCACCTGGGGCCCGCCGCTGCGCGTGGGCACCAAGTCCGAAATTGTCCTGCTTCGGCTCATGGCTGGGGAAATCGCCGGAACACCGAGTGATGATTTGCCCATGAAAACGAACCTGTCGCGCGAGGATCGAGCCGGCGGCTATACCGTATTAACCACTCATGCACACTGATTGGCACTAATACTTCAAATCAGGCAGAAGACCGGCTTAACCCCTGATGTACACTTATTGTCGCTGATATATAAGGAGTTAGGTTTGAACCCATTTTTTATCTATTTTTCCGGATCAGTGATCATCAGTGTGCATCAGTGTGCATCAGTGGTTAAAAATGCTCTAATTCGCTCCTAAAAAACGGAAACTCACTTTCCCGAAGCCGCTTTCCTGGCGCAGGCCAAAAATCGTTCGGCGGCGGGGGCAAGCCCGGCCTTGGGCCACGCGGCGCCGACCACCACCGGCTCCGGTGAGGGCGACAGCCGGATCAGTTTCACCCGCGCGCCCGCAATGCACCCCACTGACTCCGCCACCAGGGCGACCCCGCCGCCCGCTTCCACCGCGGCAATGAGGCTGGTCACGCCATCGTGTTCCTCCGCAATGCGCGGCTTGGTCTTGGTGGCGGAAAATATGTCCGCAAATATTTGGGGATACTCCGGATAATCGATGCGATTGTACGCGATGAACGGCTCGCGCGCGGCTTCCTCCAGCGTCACCACGCGTTTTTTTGCGAGCGGATGTTTCGGCGCCACCGCCAGCCGGACGGACTCGCGCGTCAATTCCTCAAACTGCAGGCCGCGCGACTTGGCCGCCGGCGGGCGCACCAGGAAGGCCAGCTCCAGTCTCCCTTCGTGCAGACCCGCATGCATCTCCTCGATGGATAAATCGTACAACTTCACGCGCACGCGGGGCATCTCCACCTGGAAGGCGCGCAACGCCGCGGGTAAAATCCGGACGGCGAGCGACGGCGCATAGCCGACATGCAGCTCGCCGTGGCTGCCCGTGGCCACCACCCGCGCGGCCTTCACCGCATCTTCCGCCCGCTGCAAGACGGCCCGCGCCTCGGCCAGGAACGTTTTTCCCGCCTCGGTCAGTTTGACCGATTTCGCGCTGCGCTCGAAAAGTTTGAAGCCGATCTCGTCTTCGAGGTCGCGGATCTGCCGGCTCAGGCCCGGTTGCGAAACATGCAGCTTCAGCGCGGCGCGCGAGACATTTTCCTCCCCGGCGACGGCGACAAAGTAGCGGAGATGGCGCAATTCCATGGGAAATTTAAACCGAATCCATGCCGTTGAACCGCGAATGAACGCGAATAGACGCGAATAATTGCACGGTCCGAAACTGTGGCCGAAGCCACGCACTGAAAGGCGCCGAAAGAGCGTTGGAAACTTCAGCCGATCTTCGGTTGCATGTATGGTTGGCGTTCATTCGCGTCTGTTCGCGGTTTTTACGGACCCGGATTAGCATGCCTAAAAGTTATGCTGAGGCAAGAATCATGGTCTTTCCCAAACCGGCGGGTGACGTGGCATACTGTGCCCAAGATGAAAATTCGAAAGGCAAACGAACGGAGCCACGTCCAACTCGGCTGGCTGGACGCTTATCACACTTTCAGCTTCGCCGATTATGACGATTCGCAATGGCGGGGCTTCCGCAGCCTGCGCGTCATCAACGACGACCTCATCATGCCGGGAATGGGCTTTGGGGCCCACCCGCACCGCGACATGGAAATCATCACCTACATCCTGAGCGGCGCATTGCAGCACAAGGATTCGATGGGCAACGGCCGCATCATTCGCACCGGCGAACTGCAATACATGTCGGCCGGCAGCGGTGTGCGCCACAGTGAATTCAATCCGTCAAAGGACGAAGCCGCGCATTTGCTGCAGATCTGGATCGAGCCCGACGCCACGAACGTGAAACCGCGTTACGCGGAAAAATCCCTGCAGGATGCGGAAAGCGGAAAACTGCATTTGCTGACAAGCAAGACCGGGCGCGATGGTTCGATTGCGATCCACCAGGACGCCGACCTTTGGCTGGCCAAGCTCGATGCGAACAACCGCGTCGCGCACACGCTGAATCCCGGACGCCACGCGTGGGTCCATGTGGCCGAAGGCGAAATCGTTTTGAACGGCCGGACGCTTTCCGGCGGCGACGCGGCGGCGGTGAACAACGAAACCAAATTGTTGCTGTCCGCCCACAAGCCGTCGCAAGTCCTTTTGTTCGACCTCAACTAATCGAACCCAACCAGAAAATAAAAACATCATGACCACTGTATCCATCATCTACTTCTCCGGCTCCGGCCACACCACCAAGCTGGCCGAGGCCGTCGCCAAGGGCGCGGCTTCCGCCGACGGCGTCAAAACCCACCTCATCGCCATCAGTGGCGACGACATCGTCCAGGGCCGTTACCAAAATGACGGCGTTTTCGCGCAACTCGATGCAAGCGATGCGATCGTTTTCGGCAGCGCCACCTACATGGGCGGGCCGGCGGCGCAGTTCAAAGCCTTCGCCGACGCGACCGGACCAAAATGGTACATGGGCGCGTGGCGCGACAAGGTCGCGGCGGGTTTCACCGTTTCCGGCAGCCCGAGCGGCGACAAACTCAGCACGCTGCAATATTTTTTCACCCTGGCCATGCAACACGGCATGATCTGGGTCGGCCTGGGCGAGATGCCCGCGCAGCCCAACGGCGTCAACCGCATCGGCAGTTTCAGCGGGGTGATGGTCTCGGCCGGGCAGGAACCGCCCGACGTCGCCCCCAACGAGGGCGACAAATTGACCGGTGAAATTCTCGGCCGGCGCGTAGCCGGCTTTGCCTTGAAATTAAAGAAGTAACGCAACCAAAAACCAAACGGAAATTCGACTTATGAAAACACTCCAACGCTTGTTCAAAACCGACAACAGCTTCGCACCGCTCTTGGTGCGGCTTACCCTCGGCCTCGTCATGTTCGCCCACGGCGCGCAACTAGCGCTCGGCTGGTTCGGCGGCTACGGCTACAACGCCACCATGGGTTTCTTCACGCAGCAGATGCACATTCCTGCATTGTTCGCATTTCTCGCCATCGCCGCGGAATTTGCCGGCTCGATCGGCCTCATCGTCGGAGCCCTGAGCCGCGTGGCGGCCTTTGGCATCGCGGCGACCATGCTCGTCGCGATGCTGACCGTGCACACTGCCAACGGGCTTTTCATGAACTGGGCCGGCACCCAGAAAGGCGAAGGCTTTGAATACCACCTGCTCGCCATCGCACTCGCGCTCGTGGTGATGATCAACGGCGCCGGCAAATGGTCCCTGGACGGATTGGTTGCCCGCTCGCCGGACAAACCATAAGGCCAAAATTTGCGGGCGGCTGAGGGCAGCCGCCCCTACCCTAATCACCTCCAACCACAGAATCCCTATGATATTTTTCTTTGCCACCGTCACCGTCATCGTGCCCGCCATGGTGCTCATGGGCATCGTGGTTTTCGCCGCTCACGACGCGAGGGAATACTGCCAAGCGCAGCCACCGCGAAGCAAAAAGCCAGCGAACGAGTGGCCGGAATAAATTGTCATTTAAAGTCGGGGACTTCCTGCCCTGCACAAAAAAGGAACCCGCCGTTACGGCGGGTTCCTTGAAGGCAGGAAACCGTGTAAAGCGATGACTCAAAACTTCGCTGCCACCGTGAGCGAGACGCGCTCCGGCAGGCCGGTTTCCTGATTGGCCGGGGAGTACAGCTTGTTGCCCATGTTCTCCCAATTGACCGTGGTTGACCAACCGACCTTGTGCGAAGTCCAGTCGTAGCCAACCGCGCTGTTCCAGAGCCAGTAGCTGGGAAGAAAGAAATAAGGATTTCGCGTATCGGCGGTCGACTTGCCCACATAATTGAAGCCGCCACCGAGCCACAATCCCTTGAGGGTGTGGCCGGTGAAGTTATAACGCGTCCACATATTGGCGAGGGTCTTGGCCGTTCCTTGCGGATGCGAGCCCAGGAGAACGTTGTAGATACCGGGCGGATCGTTGGGATTGGGATCGTAAAAGCTCCGGATGCGAACGTCGTCTTCCGCCACCGAGCCGTAAATCTGCCAGTTATCAAGCGGCGAGTAGGTGATTTCATATTCGACACCCTGGCTGCGGACGCCCGTTTCATAATCGGTGGAAGCCGTGCCGCCGGTCGCATTAAAACCATTAAGCGTGAGGATGGAATTTTTCTCGTAAATCCGATAAAGCGAGAGGGTCGAGGAAATACGCCCATCGAGCAGATCGGTCTTGATGCCCGCCTCATAGCCTTTGCTCGTCGTGGGCGGCGCCGGATAGGTATAAACATTGGCCACCCTGAGCGACGGGATGGCCGTATTAAGGACATACGATTCACTATAAGACGCATAGACCATGAGATCCTTGAGTATCTTGTAGCCCAGGCCCAGTTGGGGTGTAACGTCATGAATGCCCTTCAGGCCGCCCGTTTGGATGGCATTGGGGATCAGGAGTGAATTTATCACCTCCAAATTTGACCGATTGTAACGCGCTCCACCGGTAACCTGAAGATGGTTGTTAAAAAAAGAGCCATTCAGTAAACCGTAAAGGGCCGTGTCTGTAACATAGGCAAAATTGGTCGCGGCAACCGGCAGCGGTATGTTTTTGATCACCGTCGAGATGGGAATGAAATCATTCTGGTTAACATAATAGGTCGGACTGTTGGGATTCACATCCCACGTGCGGCTGAAGGGCGATCCCGGGGTCGCGCCTCCGGCGGCGGTTCCCGTGCTCTGGCGCGTGACGATGTTTTGATATTGCGCGTCATAATAAAGGCCCCCCACCGGTTTCAGGGTGCCCCAACTGAAGACATAACAGCCGGCCAGGTCCCCCGCCACCGTGTGCTCATGACCCCAGTTATTGATCAAGCGGCTGCGCCGGGAAATAACGGCGGGGTTGCCCACCGGGTTGCCATTTTGATCGGACTGCGGCTGCAAAGCGGCGCTTGGGTTGTGCAAAATCTGCTGGGCAAAAGCATAAGCGGCGGCAGTTTGCCCCGCCGCGCCCAAGGCAGTCCAGGATGCGGGAATAGACCACAGGCCTGTCCCGGTATTATATACCAGCGAGCCGGGCGTAGCCACCGCAACCGAGCCAATGCCGGTTGCCTGCTGGGTGGAGCGATTCCAGGCATAGACAAAATTGGCGCGGCCGACCCAGTGGTCGCCAAATTTGCCGTCGAGCTCCGCGCTGAGTGACTCGAGGTCGGTTTTCCGATAATCGTTCTTGGCGGCAGTATTAAACGTCCGCGGCAATGCAGGATAAACCGAAAGGAACCCGAGATCGACTCCCGGGGCAAGATTGCTGGGGCCGCCCACTCCCCGCACATTCAATAGATTCTTGTTGGCCGCGAGGGCCGTCGCCGTGGTCGAGGGATAATTGGGGCCGACAAAACCGGCGCCGACCGCAGCCGGGGTGCCGACGTCGATATTTGGCCGATAGATGCCCGGCGGTGTCTCCTTTCGGTCAAACCATTGGTAGCCGACCTTCAGCTGGAGGTTTTGCCCAATGTTCCATTGTGCGGTCGGCGCAATGACCCAGGTTTTCGACTTGGCATCCTTTTGGTATTGATAGCCATTTTGCCATGCGCCGTTGAATCGGAAAAGTAGTTTTTTGCCGATGATCGGCTGATTGAGGTCAATCGTGGCCCGCGAGAAATCATAGCTGCCATATTTGCCGCTCACGTCGACGAAGGCTTTTTCCTCCGGATGCTTGGTAATATAATTCACGGTGCCACCAGGGGCGATTTGGCCATAGAGCAGCGAAGCCGGGCCCTTGACCACTTCCACGCGATCGATGGTGGACGTATCCACATAGATCTCGGATTGAGCGCCTGAAAAAAAGCCGTCGTGCTGCGGATATTGCTGGAAACCGCGGATCTCATAGCCGGTGGCGCCAGAATTGAATTCGCGAGAGCCGTTGGTCACGCCCGCTGAATAGCGCACCACGTCAAATAAATCGATTGAGGCCGTGTCATGGATGAACTGGGACGTAAACGCACTGACGGAGAAGGGAAGATCCTTGATCGCCGTGTTAACCCGAGTGGCGGACACGGAATTCGCGGCATGGTAGCCCACGTCCTGGGTCGAGTTAACAGTAAAGACTGAAAGCTTAATGCTTTCTTGAGCATTGCTGGCTGTCTGCGCTGGCATCACCGCTGTGAGCGAAAAACAAGCGCCTGCAATCAGAAGCCTGTGAAAGGCGGAAGCCGCAAAAAACGGCCCCCGCAGGTTCGGGGTGTTGGTGTTCATGATAAGGAATCGGCCTCGATGACGAATCCACTTTTCTTGAAGTGAACCCGGCATGTTCAAGGTGGCGTTCCCTGTACAACACCGCCGCAGGCATTTTCCCGTCAGAAAATCTGGAGCAATTTTCAGGAGCGCCGGTTCTATTGCTGCATTTGGGAGATGAGCACAGACTGCAAACCCGCTAAAAATGAACCATCACTTTGCGCACGCGGTTGAGTCAGGGTGGAGCTTTGGACCAAGCCTTCCCTTGTCATTCTGAGCGAAGCGAAGAATGACAAACAGATTTAATGAGACGTCATTAAGCGCCCGGAAGTATTTCTTGCAGACATGGGGAAACAGCTATGCTTGGCCCATGAATTCTGCCGCTGGCGCTCCGTCGGCAACTTCCGGCCACCATTCTCCCATCTCGCAGGGCGACCCGCCGCTTCGCCCTGAATCCGAGCCCCTGAATTGCTGGGCGCCGACAGTACTGCTGCTCGGCGCCGCGGCCTTGTACCTGATCAATTTGGGCCGGGCCGGCCTGTTCGATCCTTGCGAGGGCATGTATGCGGAGATTCCACGCGAAATGATCGCGCTGAAGGACTGGATCACACCCCATTTCAATTTCGTCCGCTATTTCGAGAAGCCTCCGCTGATTTACTGGCTGAACGCGGCCGCGTTCAAACTTTTCGGCTTTTCCGAGTTCTCCGCCCGCCTGCCAACCGCCGCGGCGGCGATCGCGGGAATCGGATTTGTTTACGTCATCGGCCGGGATCTTTGGGGTCGTCGCGCGGGACTGGCGGCCGGGGCGATCCTGGGCACGAGCTTCGGCTGGTTCATTTTCGGACGACTCAACCTGCCCGATATGTTGTTCACCGCGCTGCTGACCGGCGCGTTTTGGGGATTCAGCCGCGGTCTCCTCGGCAAAGGACCGCGCCCGGCCGCCATCCTCGGCGGATACGCAGCCATGGCGGCCGCGGTCATGGCCAAAGGCCTGATCGGTGTCGTTTTTCCGGTATTAGCCGTCGGCGCTTTCGTGTTGTTTTCCGGGGACTGGCAGCTCGTGCGCCGGATGAAACTGATCCAAGGCGGCATCCTGTTCCTCGTCATCACTGTTCCATGGCACGTGCTGATGGCTGGGAAGAATCCTGGGTTTCTCTGGTTCTTCTTCGTGAACGAGCACCTCTCCCGATTTGTCGGAAGCCGTCAGGCAGACTACGCCTCGGTTCCTTTGGCGACCTATCTCGGCCTGACCGCGGTGTGGTTTTGCCCGTGGATAATTTTTCTGCCCGCCGCCCTCCGGCGATGCTGCTCGCGCGCGACCGACGACGGACGGATGGACCGCGGCATTCTCTTTATATTATGCTGGGCCGGCGCAGTCATTGGGTTTTTCGCCCTGAGTCCCGCCCGCCTGGAATACTACGCCCTGCCCGCCCTGCCCGCCCTCGCCTTGTGCGTGGGCCGCCGGTGGGACCTCGAGATTGCCGCCCCGCGAAAACACATTCGCGCCGGCCGTCTCCTGCCCGCGTGGATCGCGCTGATTATTTTTTCCGTGTGCCTGATCCCGGCGGCGAATCTTTTTCCGCAACTCGAGCATATGCAGTTCTACAACATATTTCAGGGCTCGGGATCGCCGGCCGGATCGGTCGGCGATCCGGCGATTGCCGCGGCCAAGATCAACCTTGTGCCCGCGTTCGCGGATCTCGTCCCGCTATTCAAAATTGTGGTTGCCCTCATCGTCGTTGGAACAGGCCTTTCCGCCCTGGCCTGGTTCCGCCACCGCCCGGGACTCGCCCTGATTTGCCTGATCGGGGCATTGGGCGTGGGATTCGGCACCGTCGAAAAGGGATTCGTGCTCTTCTCCCCTTATCGCTCGGTCGACCAGCTCGGCTCGCTGCTGCGCCGCGCGCTTCAGCCAGGAGATCAAATTATCGTCGACCGCAATTACGAGTATCACGCCGCCATTGATTTTTATACGGGCCAGCGCGCCCGCGTCTATCGCGGCGCCAAGGGCGATCTGCTTTACGGCTGCTCCCACTACCCGGAATCCGCGGGAACGTTTGTTTCAGACGAAGAATTCGCGCGGTTATGGCGCGGCCCGGGACGGGTCTTCCTGCTCTCCGACGCGCCGGATGGCCTCTCCGAGCTGCGCGCGCTCGTCCCAGGAACGATCGTCGTGGGGCGGACGGGCAGTAACTGGTTGTTCGCCAATCGCGCAGAGGCGGATTAGATCATCTTCGGTTTAGACAGGCACAAGATTGTAGCCGGGGTCGTTGGCCCCGGCTTGTCCGCCGTAGCTTTAGCGAAGGCGGGCCCGGCCTCAACCCATTCGACAAGCCCGTTCGGCAAAGCTCAGAGTCCCGAGCATTGTCGAGGGACTCAGGGTCCCGAGCATTGTCGAGGGACTCAGGGCCCCGAGCCTGTCGCGGGGCGAGGCCGGCTACATATGAAACGCGCCAAATTAATACGCATCCTGGATGACCATCATCCAACTTTACAAAGCTCTCGGTGACGGCTGGAATTTGTTGATTCGCATGGCGCGAACCCAACTTTGATATGCTTTTCAAGTAAGAAACGATGCAAACCGCAGAACCTAACTTTGCCGGGCCGAGCGTGGACTTGGCGGATGTGCAATCGGCCATCGGCAAGTCACAGGACCACCTTTTCTCCCGGCAGCATCCCGAAGACGGCTACTGGTGCGGCGAACTCGAGGCCGACTCGATGCTCGAGGCCGACTATATCTACCTGCACGTGCTGCTGGAGAGCGGCGACCCGGCGCGCATGAAGCGCGCACTGACCGAGATTTTGCGCTGCCAGAAAGAAGATGGCAGCTGGAGTCTCTATCCCGGCGGCCCGGGCAATATCTCGCTCGCGGTCAAATGTTACTTTGCCTGCAAGCTGATGGGCATGACCGCGGACGAGCCGCGGCTGGCCAGGTGCCGCCAGTGGATTCTCGAGCATGGCGGCGTGGTCGCGTGCAACACCTTCACCAAAATTTACCTCTGCTCGCTGGGCCAGTACGACTACGACGCGGTGCCGGCCATCCCGCCGGAGATCGTCCTTTTTCCCAATTGGTTTTATTTTAATATCTACGAGATTTCGTCCTGGTCGCGCTCGATCCTGGTGCCGCTGGCGATCATCTACGCGAAGAAGCCGTTCCGGAAAATTCCGCCGGAGCAAGGCATCGACGAGTTGTTTGCGGGCGGACGCGCCAACGCCAACCTGCGCCTGCGCTTTAACCGCAAGGCCATTTTTTCCTGGCGCAATTTCTTCCTCGGGGTGGACCGGCTCATGCATTGGGCCGAGGCCACGCGCATCCGCCCGCTGCGCAAACTGGCATTGCGCCGCGCGGAGAAATGGACGCTGGAGCGCTTGGAAATGTCGGACGGGCTGGGCGCAATCTATCCGGCCATGTTAAACGCCATCGTGGCACTGCGCTGCCTGGGTTACGCGGAGGACCATCCGCAGGTCATCCGGGCCCGGAAAGAATTTGAAAATCTGGGCATCGAGCAGCCAGCCACCGCGGAGGCGCCCGAGCCTACGTTCCGCATGCAGCCGGCCGTCTCGCCCGTTTGGGACACGGCGCAGGCGATCTGTGCGCTGGTCGAGTCGGGCATCCCGCGCAACGACCCGCGCCTGATCAAGGCGACGGACTGGCTGCTGGCCAAGGAAGTCCGCCACCTGGGCGACTGGGCGGTGAAGGTCCCCAACATCGAACCGACCGGCTGGTATTTCGAATTTCGCAACGAATTTTATCCCGACACGGATGACTCCGCGCAAGTGCTGCTCGCCCTGAACCGGGTGGACCATCCCCGCGAAGACACCGTGCGCGAGGTGGCGCGGCGGGCCATCAAATGGGAGTTCGCCATGCAATGCCGCAACGGCGGCTGGGGCAGCTTCGACAAGGACTGCACCAAGATGATTTTCGAGAACATCCCCTTCGCCGATCACAACGCGATGCTGGACCCGCCGACGGTGGACATCACCGGGCGCATGCTGGAGATGCTGGCGGCCTACGGTTTCTCCCGCGACGACCCGCGCGTGGAGAAGGCGATCCATTTTATTTTTTCCGAGCAGGAGCCGGACGGAAGCTGGTTCGGCCGCTGGGGGGTGAACTACGTCTATGGCACCTTCCTGGTGTTGCGCGGGTTTGCGGCCATCGGCATCGATCCGGGCGATCCCCGGATCCAGAAAGCCGCAATGTGGATTCGCGGGGTGCAGAATTCCGACGGCGGCTGGGGCGAAACCTGCGGCACCTACGACGATCCCAGCACGCGCGGACTGGGACCGAGCACGCCGTCGCAAACGGCTTGGGGGCTGCTCGCCCTGCTGGCCGCCGGCGACCACTCGTCCGGCTCCGTCGCCAAGGGCGTCCGCTGGCTGCTCACCCGACAAAGGCCTGATGGCAGTTGGGATGAGTCGACTTGCGCCGGGCCAAATTCTCAGTCCCATTACACGGCAGCAGGTTTTCCCAGAGTTTTTTATCTGGCCTATCACTTATATCGACAATACTTCCCGCTACTGGCCCTTACCGGCTATCGGCGGGCCAGGGAAGGCGCTTCCTAAAACTACACCAACATGGCCGTACCAATTTCCCAGATGTGGACCGTTGCCACCTATGTCCTGAAAAACAGGCTGGCCGGCAATAAACGTTATCCGCTGGTGCTGATGCTGGAACCGTTGTTCCGCTGCAACCTCGCCTGCGCCGGCTGCGGCAAGGTCCAATATCCGGCCCACATCCTCAAGAAACAGCTCACTCCCGAGGAATGTTTTGCCGCGGTGGAAGAATGCGGCGCCCCGATGGTTTCGCTGCCTGGCGGCGAGCCCTTGCTGCATCCGCAGATCGTCGAGATCGTCAACGGACTCGTCGCGCGCAAAAAGTACGTCTACCTGTGCACCAATGCGCTGAAGCTCAAGGAACGCCTGCACGAGTTCACGCCATCGAAATATCTCACGTTCTCGGTTCACCTCGACGGGCAGCGCGAACACCACGACTTCTCGGTCTGCAAAGAAGGCGGCTACGACATTGCCATCGAAGGGATCAAGGAAGCCGTCAAGGGCGGCTTCCGTGTCACGACCAACGCCACTTTCTTCGACGGCACCGACCCCAACTCCGTCCGCGGCTTCTTCGACGAAGTGATGGACATGGGCGTCGAGGGCATCGTGCTTTCGCCCGGCTACAGCTACGACAAGGCCCCCGACCAAAGCCATTTCATGGGCCGCGCCCGCGTGCGCCGGCTGTTCCGCACCATCCTGTCGAATCGCAAGCCCACGTGGAAATTCAACATGTCGCCGTTGTTCCTCGAGTTCCTGATGGGCGACCGCAAGTACGAGTGCACGCCATGGGGCTCGCCGGCCTTTAACATCTTCGGCTGGCAGCGGCCGTGTTATCTACTGCAGGACGGCTATACCTCGAGCTACAAAGAGCTGCTCGAAACCACCAAGTGGGAAGAATACGGCGCGGCCAGCGGCAATCCCAAGTGCGCCAACTGCATGGTCAGTTGCGGCTATGAGCCTACCGCGGTGATGGATGGCTTCGGCTCGCTAAAAGGGTTTTGGGGCATGGTGCGCGGAAACTTCAGGAAATATCCCGATGCGGCGGCGTTGAAGGCGCTGGATGAGCCCGCGGCGCATGAACCGGCGCTGGCGCAAACCGAAAAGGCCGCCTGCGGCGTTGGGGGATCGTGCGAATCATGACCGCCAGCGTACAAAAATATACCCTGGAACAGGTCGAGGCGCTGGAGCTCGCTCCAGGCACCGAGCATCAAAACCTGGAAGGCTGGGTTCCCCCGCTGGCCAGCGACGATGACCTGCGGCAGGCTCTCGAAAAGGCCTTCGATTATCGCGGCGACGTGACGCTCACGTTAAAGAGCGGCGAGCGCATTGAGGCTTACATTTTCAACCGCCAGGCCGGAGCCACCCTGGCGGACTCACGGGTGCAGTACTTCACGCCGAGCGCGCCGGAGAAACGCACCGTGAGTTATGCCGAGATCGCCCGCATCGAGTTCACCGGCAAGGATCGCGCCGCCGGCAAGCAATGGGCGGATTGGGTAAAAAAATACAATGAGCGCAAGGCCGCCGGCGAAAAGGGCATTGCGCTGAATCCGGAGGCTCTCGATTGAATCCAGCGACCTTGTCGCTTGTGGTTGGTATTTAGTAGTTCGTAGTTGGTAAGCGACGGATCAGTGAGTCATTGGTCACACAGAAACCAAACGATTCCCGTTTGAATACCACTCCCAAGATATTCCTCACCGGTGCGACAGGATTTGTTGGCCATCATGTGGCCAAGGCACTGGCCGCGCAGGGCGCCGATCTGCGCCTGCTGACTCGCAAGACGAGCAATCTCTCCAACCTCGAAGGCATCGCCGGTGAAACTTGCGTAGGCGACCTCGCCCAACCGGAAACACTTCGGTCGGCATTGGTGGGCTGCGATGCCGTGATGCACGTGGCCGCCGATTACCGGCTCTGGATTCGCGACCCGGCGGCGATGTACCGCATCAACGTGGACGGCACGCGCGAACTTCTGCGGCTGGCCCGCGAAGCCGGGGTGCCGCGATTCGTTTACACTTCCAGCGTGGCCACCATGCATTTTTTCACCGATGGCAGCATCAGTGACGAGGACACGCCGGTTTCCCTGCACGACATGGTGGGCCACTACAAACGATCCAAGTTCCTGGCCGAGGAGCAGGCCATCGCCGCCGCGGAAATCGGCCAGCAGGTCATCATCCTCAACCCCACCACCCCGATCGGTCCCAATGACGCCAAGCCCACGCCCACCGGCCGCATCTTCGTGGATTTTCTCAACAGAAAATTTCCCGCGTACATGGACACCGGGCTCAACCTCGTGGACGTCGCCGAGGTCGCCCGCACCCACGTGGCTGCGCTCACCCAGGGACAACCCGGCCGTCGTTACATCCTCGGCGGTGAAAACCTGACGCTTAAACAGATCCTCGATATGATGTCGGCGATCACCGGCCTTCCCTCGCCCACGGTCAAAATCCCCTTCGCCGTCGCCGCCACCTACGCCTTTTTCGAGGAATGGATCACGGGCCGCATGCTTGGACGCGAGCCGCGCGCCACGCTGGAGGAAGTCCGCATGGGCCGCAAAAAAATGTTCGCCGCCAGCACCCGCGCGCAACAGGAGCTGGGCTTCCGCCTCGTGCCCGTCCAACCGGCCATGCAAGCCGCCATTGAGTGGTTCCGCGCCCACGGCTACGCGCGCTAAACACGAACCTGAAACCACGGATTACACGGATATGCGCGGATACCAAACAATCAAAGGTTTGTTTACACAAAGAGCGCAAAGGTCGCAGAGCACGGAAAGAAGCGTTTGTGGACAAAGCGATCTACCCTATCCGGGACCATCCGTATTTATCCGCGTTATCTGCGGGGAAATATTCGTCCGTGATAATCCGTGCCCATCTGTGGTCAAATTGAACGAGTGAACATCGGATGAAACGCATCGCCATCATTGCCGCCATGGCCGGCGAGTTGAAACCGCTGGTGCGTGGTTGGACACGTGAATCGCGCCATGACGTCGATCTCTGGCGCTCGCGCCACGGCGAAAGTGAATGGATCGCCGCCTGCGCCGGCATTGGGGTGGCGGCGGCGAAGCGCGCGTTCGAGGAAATTGAAAAGGATGGAGCGATCGATTCGGTTTTCTCCATCGGCTGGGCGGGCGCGCTGCGCGAGGAATTCGCGACCGGTCAGGCCTACCGCGTTTCCGGCGTCATCGATGCGCGCACCGGGGATCGTTTCAGCGTCGCCGGCCAGGCCGCGGAATGCTGGCTGGTGACCAGCGACCGGGTGGCGGACCAGGCGGACAAGCGACAACTTGCCATCACCTACGGAGCCGGCCTCGTGGATATGGAAGCGGCCGGAGTCGCGCGCCAGGCCACGATGCGTGGCATTCCTTTTTATTGCATCAAAGGCGTGAGTGACGGTTTTTCCGACCAGCTGCCCGATCTCAACCGTTTCATTTCGAAGAACGGCCAGTTTCAATCGGCGCAGTTCATTCTTTTCGCCATGCTGCGGCCCTGGCATTGGCCCGCGCTGATGCGACTGGGCCAAAACAGCAGAAAGTCCGCCCAAGGCATCAATGCATTGCTGCGCGACATTCTGGAACGCTCCTAAATCGCCGGCCCCCCGCACCGTTTTTAATACCCGCACCGCTCCTGTCATTCCGAGCCAAGCGAGGAATCTCGTTTGTAACATAATATGTTACAAAGGAAATTGAAGCTCGCCTTGCCCGGAACGGCAAATTATATGTAGTTATTAACTGGATACACTGAATAAATCAATTGCCGCGCAGGGAGCAGGCGCCCCCTGTCGCCGACCAGCGCGACCACGCCTTCGCCGCGGTCGTTTTTTATCCGGCGCCGCCCGATCTTTAAAAAATTTATCCCGGCTCTTTGCCCGATGGAATCTGCGCGCCATTTCTTGGGGTGTTTTCCTGCGCCCGCGCCTCGGCCAAACGTCCTTTTCCCTTGACCCTCCCCGGCGAGTAAATCGGAGTAGCACGATCAGGATCGCCCTTGTGCCCTGAGTGAAGCCATGAGCCTGGTAACCTTGCAATCTGCCAATGAATTACTGATCGAGCGTGGCTGGGCCGCGCTGCCGGCTTCGTATCGTATTCCCGAGGTGGCACCGACCCTGGGTGAGGCCAAAGCGTATTGCCGGCAGCTGGCTGGATCGCATTACGAAAATTTTCACGTCGCCTCCTTGTTCCTGCCCAAGGCGCTGCGCCCGCACTTTCACGCGATCTACGCCTACTGCCGCATCTCGGATGACCTCGGCGACGAGGTGGGCGACGCGGCCCAGGCCCTCGCCCTGCTCGGCCTGTGGGGCCGCGAACTGGACGCCTGCTATGAGGGCCACGCCCGCCATCCGGTTTTTGTCGCACTGGCCGAAACGATCCGGGCCTGTTCCATTCCCAAGGAGCCGTTTGCCGACCTGCTGACGGCCTTTCGCCAGGACCAGACCGTCAAGCGCTACGCGTCGATGCAGGACGTGCTGGGCTATTGCCGTTACTCCGCCAATCCCGTGGGCCGCCTGGTGCTCTACGCCTGCGGCGAGGTGGACGAGGAAAAATTCCGCCTTTCCGACGCCACCTGCACCGCACTGCAACTGGCCAACTTCTGGCAGGATGTGCGCACCGATTTCGCCAAGGGCCGCGTCTATCTGCCGCAGGGCGACATGCAGCGCTTCGGCGTGAGCGATGAAACCATCGCCGGCGGCGTGGTCACGCCCGGGTTTCGCGCGCTGCTGCGCCACGAAATCGAATTTACGCGCGGCCTTTTCCAGGAAGGACTCCCGCTGATCGGCCTGGTTGACCGCGAACTGGCGCTGGACCTGGATCTCTTCAGCCGCGGTGGCTTGGAAATTTTGCGCGCGATCGAACGGGAGGATTGCGACGTGCTGTCCGCGCGGCCGTCCATTTCGAAGCGCACAAAGGTCGCGCTCGCGCTGCGAGCCGCGAGCGGCAAGGCGCTGCCTTTCATGCGTCTCCGCGGGCAACCCAAGCGGAAAGAGCCCGTTGCAAACGGACCGGCGTTGGACCGGGCCTACGCGGCGTGCCGGGCGATCGCCAAGCACAAGGCGAAAAATTTCTACTACGCGTTTGTCGCCCTGCCCGCGCCGCGGCGCAACGCCATCTGCGCGATCTATGCCTTCATGCGCCAGGCCGACGACGTGGCCGATGACGAAAGCATCCCGCGCGAAGAACGCCGTCGCCTTTTAAAGGAGTGGTCGGCGGCCTGGCAGGAGGTTTGCCGGGGCGCAGACCCCACCGATCCGGTTTTCCTCGCGGTGCGCGATGCCACGGAACGGTTTTCCATTCCCCTCACCCTGCTGGATGAGCTGATTGCCGGCGTCGCGATGGACTTGAACCTGGCGGCGAGCGATGCGCCGGTCACCTATGACACCTTCGCCGACCTCTACGGCTATTGCTACGGGGTGGCCTCGGTGGTGGGCCTGGTCTGCATCCGCATCTTCGGTTACAAAGACAGCCGCGCCGAGAAGCTGGCCGAGGAAACCGGCGTGGCTTTCCAGCTCACCAACATCCTGCGCGACGTGGCCGAGGATGCAGAACGCAACCGCGTCTATCTGGCATTGGAAGACCTCAAGACCCACGGCGTTTCACTGGACTCCCTGCTGCACCACGCGCCCGGCACGCCGCCAACGGCGAGCGAGCGAACGTTGTTTGCGGACATCGCCCAACGCGCGGAAGGTTACTACCAATCGGCACTCAAGCTGCTGCCCTTGATCGACCGGGAAAGCCGGCCGGCGCTGTGGGTGCTGGTTTCAATCTATCATGGTTTACTCAAGCGCATTCGGCGCGCGGACTACGATGTCTTCTCCCGTCGCATCAGCGTCCCGCGGGTGCAAAAGCTCGGGATCCTGGCCATCGGCCATGCCCGCATAGCGAAGGCGCGATTGTTGACGATAGAATGAAGGGAACCGTCATAGTCGCAGGCGGCGGCGTGGCTGGCATGAGCACAGCCTGCGCCCTGGCCGAGGCCGGCCTGTCGGTGCAACTGGTCGAGCGGCGCCCTTATCTGGGCGGGCGCGCTTCGTCGTTTCTGCATCCGGGAGTGGGTGAAGTCATCGACAATTGCCAGCATGTGCTCTTCGGCTGCTGCACCAACCTCACCGGATTCTACCAGCGCATCGGCGTCGCGGATCGCATCCACTGGACCAGCGAGATGACCATGATCGAGCCCGGAGGACGGCGCTCGACGCTCGGCCCATCATGGCTGCCCGCGCCGCTGCACAGTCTTCCGCGTTTCCTGGCCGCAAAGGCGTTCACCCTGGGCGACAAGCTGGCCTTGGGGCGCGCCTTTCGCGGCCTCATGCGCCCCATCCCCGACGATTGCACGGAAAGCCTGGGCGCGTGGCTGGCGCGCCACCGGCAGACGAAAGGTGCGCTCGACCGCTTCTGGCGACTGGTGATCGCCAGCGCGCTAAACGCGGACATCGATTCCATCGCCCTGCCCTATGCGGCCAAGGTGATCCGCGAATTGTTCATGAACTCAGCGGAAGCGGGCAGCATGGGCATGAGCTCGGTGCCGCTCGGCGAGCTTTATGCGGGCGCGGCTGAATTCCTGCAAAAATGCGGCTCGAGCGTCTTGTTCAACGCCAGCGTGGAGTCGGCGGCGTGGGATCAGGCAACCTCGCAATGGACGCTCGCCACCCGGGCCGGCGCGCTGCGATCGGATTTTCTTGTGCTGGCGCTGCCCTTTGAAGGCATGGCCAAGCTGCTGCCGCACCTGCCGCCAAATGAAGGCGCCGGTCGGCTGGCCGCCCAGCTCGGACGCCACGAGCACGGCCCCATCTGCAGCGTGCATTTGTGGTTCGACCGCGAGATCACCACGCTCGAACACGCCGTGTTGCTGGACCGCGGGATCCACTGGATGTACAACAAGAGCCGGCTCCAGCCCTGGCGCAAAGGCCAGGGCAGTTATGTGGAACTGGTGGTGAGCGCCTCGCCCGCCTTTGCCGCGCTCTCCAGCGAGCAAGCCATCGCGCAGGCCGTCGGCGAGCTGGCCGAATTTTTTCCCGCCGTTCACTCGGCCCACCTCGAAAAAGCCGCCTTCATCAAGGAAATGCACGCCACCTTCGGTGTGCCTCCGGGCGTCGACGCCTCGCGGCCAACATCCGTCTCGCCCTGGCCAAACTGTTTCCTGGCCGGCGACTGGACCGCAACCGGCTGGCCCTCAACGATGGAAAGCGCCGCGCGCTCAGGGCATCTGGCCGCCGAAGCCATCTGCCGGCACGTCCGCGAACCACGAACCATCCTCGATCCCGACTTGAAGCCACAGGGAATGATGCGGCTGGTCAGGCACCATGAGCCAGTTTTAGTCTAGGCAATCCGACAAATCTTACTAAATTAATTAAAAATGCCGAACTCACTTTCTTCCGCCCTGAGGCGTTTCGATGCCGTCGCGGGATCGATCGCATCGACCCAGGTTCCGCCAGCCGACTCCGCCGAGGACAAGAACGCACGAGCGCGCCTGCCCCGTGTCCTGGACGCGATCGACCAGCCGGCGGCGGTCAAGGCCCTCGCCCCGGAACAACTTCCCCAGCTGGCGCAGGAAATCCGCGACGAGATCATCGCCGTCACCGCGGCCAATGGCGGCCATGTCGGGCCCAACCTCGGGGTCGTCGAGCTCACGATCGCCCTCCACCGGGTATTCGACTCGAGCACCGACCGCTTCGTGTTCGATGTCTCGCATCAGGGATATGTCCATAAGCTGCTCACTGGCCGCGGAGGCGCCGCCTTCCGCAAGCTGCGCCAGACCGGAGGAACGAGCGGCTTCCTCTCCCGGGCCGAGAGCGTCCACGACGCATTCGGCGCCGGCCATGCGGGCACGGCCCTCAGCGCGGCACTCGGCATGGCGACCGCGCGGGATCTGTCCGGCTCGAACGAGCATGTGGTCGCAGTGTGCGGCGACGCCGCATTCACCTGCGGCATCACGATGGAGGCGTTGAACAATGTGACCTCCTCCACCAAGCGGCTGATTGTGATTCTCAACGACAACGAGTGGTCCATCGCCCGCAACGTCGGGGCGGTCTCTCATTGCCTGAACCGCCTGAGCACGAGCCCCACTTACAACAAGATTCATCACGACCTGGGGAAATTCATCACCGGGCTGCCGGGCGGCGAGGACATGCGCCAGCTCTGGATCAAATGGAAACGCGAGACAAAGGACTTTTTGGTTTCTTCTAACCTCTTCGAGAAATTCGGGCTGCGTTATCTCGGTCCCATCGACGGGCACAACCTCGATGAGCTGACCAAAAACCTTGAATTCGCGAAGCACGCCGACTGCCCGATCCTGCTCCACGTCCTGACCAACAAAGGCAAGGGCCTGGCGGCCGCCTGCAACGCGCCCGAAAAGTTTCACGGCCTCGGCGCCTTCGATCCTGCCACCGGCGAGAGCCGCAAGTCCGCGCCGGGCACCCCGCCGGCCTACCAGGAAGTATTCGGCCAGGCGCTGGTGCGCTTCGCCCGGGCCAACGCCAAAATCGTCGGTATCACCGGCGCCATGCCGGCGGGCACGGGCCTGTCCGCCCTGGCGACCGAGCTGCCGCGCCAGTTCTTCGACGTCGGGATCGCGGAAGAACACGCCGTCCTGTTCGCCGCCGGGCTCGCCACCCGCGGCATCCGTCCGGTTTGCGCCATTTACTCGACCTTCCTGCAGCGCGCCTACGATCAAATCATCCACGACGTCGCGTTGCAGAACCTGCCGGTGACTTTCTGCCTCGACCGCGCAGGCCTGTCGCCCAACGACGGGCCGACGCACCACGGCCTGTTCGACCTTTCCTACCTGCGATGCATACCGGGAGTCGTGGTCATGCAACCCAAGGACGAGGACGAACTCGTGGACATGCTCCACACCAGCCTGCAGTTGAACGGGCCCGCGTTCATTCGCTATCCGCGCGGCGCCGGCACGGGAGTAAAAATCAAGGCCGAGCCAGCCACCCTGCCCGTGGGCCGCGCCGAGATTTTGCAGGAGGGCTCGGATATTGTGATCTGGGCCCTGGGCCCGATGCTGGCCGAGGCCCATCGCATCGCGACCCGCCTCGCCAAGGAAGAGAATCTCTCGGTCGGCATCGTGAACGCCCGTTTCGTGAAGCCCCTCGACCGCGAGCTGCTTCTCCGCCAGGCGGCCGTCGTCCCGCTGTTTGTGACGATGGAAGATCACGTCATTGACGGAGGCTTCGGCAGCGCCATCCTCGAAACATTGCAGGAGGCCGGCAGCGGAACCGCCGTCGAGCGCATCGGCTGGCCCGACAAATTCATCGAGCACGGTTCGAGCACGGACCAGCTGCGCGCCGCCCACGGCCTGGCGCCTGACGACATCTACCGCCGGGTCCTCGAAAACTGGCGTCGTTGCAGCACCGCACCGCGGCCTGCATCTTGACTCACAAATGCGGCTCTGCATCCTGCCCCGCAAATGAGCCTGGTGAACTCACCCAAAAGGCTGGTGGAAACCATTGATGGCACGGGCGGCATTGGACCCGCCGTCGCCATTTTGGAGGCGCATCGCATGGGCGCGGCGCATCGCGCCATCAGCATTGTGGCGTGGAACCATGCCCGCACAAAAATGCTCATCACCCGTCGCGCAACCACCAAGGCGACCTGGCCCGGTTTCTGGAGCAATGCCGTTTGCAGCCACCCGCTGCCAAAGGAGCCATACGCGGTGGCCGCCCGGCGCCGGCTCTGCGAAGAATTGCAGATCGGCGGCGAGGTCACCCCCGCTTTTCGCATGTTTTATGGGCCCGTGCGCTGCCCCGTCTCCGGCGTATTCGAGCACGAGCTGGATCATGTATTTTACACCCGGTTGCCCGAAAACGCGCGCATCAGGCCGAACCGAGGGGAAATCTCGGCCGTGCGCTGGGTCGATAAAGCGCAATTGGCGGCCCTGCAACAGGCCGGAAAGATCACCCCGTGGTTCGCGATGATCCTGCAGCGGGTGCGTTGGTCCAAATAAGCCGAGGCTTTGACTCCCATGCGATTCCTCACGGCACTCCTTCTTCTTTTTTCCCTGACTGTTCCCGGGCGATCCCAGCCGGCGGCGCAAGCCAAGGAGGCGGATGCGCCGGCCACGGCGCAAGAATTGTGCGATGCCCTCATCACGGCCATGAAGAAGGGCTCGTCCCTGGATTTTGCCGCGCGGCGGGACCTGCTCGCCCCGGTCATCCAGCGCGATTATGACCTGGCCTTCATGACCCGAATCGTGGTCGGGTCCGCGTGGCGAAGCTTTTCCCCGGAAGACCGCCAGAAATTAACGGACGCCTTCAGCGCTTTCAGCATCGCGGATTACGCGAAGAATTTTAGCGGCTATTCCGGGGAACACTTTGAGGTGGATCCTTCGCCCACCCCGCAGCCGAGCGGGGACTGCATTGTGCACACCAAGCTGTTTACCAGCGATCCGGAACCCGTGCAGCTTGACTACCTGATGCGGAAAACCGGCGGTCGCTGGCGGATCATCGATGTGTACCTCAGCGGCACGATTAGCCAAATGGCCGCCCATCGCTCCGAATATTCCGCGGTCCTTCGCCAGGGTGGCGCCCCGGCCCTCATCGACCTTTTGACGAAGAAAACCGCCGAGCTCGGAAACTAGCAGGCTGTTGAAGAACTCTGCTGAGCCGCCGTTGCGATCAAAAAGCGTCTCATGCGGGGTGAGGGCACCCCGCCCACAACCAGATGAAATTCGCCCCGCAGTGACTACCATGGAGGCAAACTGTACCACCACCGAGAGCGCTGGTGTGTTGCGTCGGCCAGCATAGTTTTTCAACAGCCTGCTAACGGCCGGGATCGTCGTAAAAACCAGCCGGCGGCAGGGTCGATGACGTCTTTTCACCCCTCAACTCGGCGGCCCGGTTTTGCCGGTACAAGCTGCGCAAGGAGGCGTAGTAGTCGATCGAATCCCGCTGGATGATGTCGAGCGAATCGAGGCTGCGTTCGCGCTGGTCGACACCATCGGCGATGATGTGACCGGTCGTGACGGCATCGGGATAATTATCATTTAACGGCTCGTAGCGAAACGGATCGATATAGACATCGACACCCTGGCCAATGCTATCACGCGGGTTAGACGGGCCGAATATGGGGATAACCAGATACGGGCCTTCGGGCGCATGCCAGGACCACAAAGTCTGGCCGAAATCGCCGACCTGTTTCGGCATTTCCCAATCGGTGGTCACGTCGGCGATGCCACCTGCGCCGAACGTGCTGTTGAAAATAAAGCGGCCCCCGGTGATGGCGGCGGACTCGAGCCGCGCCTGCAGGATACAATTAACCATCACGACCGGTTCATCGAGGTTATCGACGACGCGGCGGATGGTGTCGCGAATCCAATCGGGCAAGGCCCAACGGTATCCCTTGGCCAGCGGTTTAATCAGCACCCGGTCGAAAGTCAGATTGAGAGCGAAGACCTTGCGGTTGAGCGGCTCAATCGGGTCGTTGTTCGCCTTGAACTCGGCGCGGGCGGCCGGGTCGCGCGGCACGGTGGCGCATCCCGCCATCAAGAGCAGGGACAACCCAATCATCGCGATTCGAATGAGATCAGTAGAGTTTTTCAACAGCCTGTCAGTCATTCCGTTTTGTCTTTCTTTGTTATTTCTCGAACGGGAACTGCGTTGAAGAACGCAGGCAGGACGAACAGTGTGCAGAACAAGATAAAGAACAGGGAAAGGCTGAGAAACTTGCCCATTTCCGCCATGCCTGGAGACTTGGAAAGCGCCAGGCTGCCAAAAGCGGTGCCGGTCGTGAGGGCGCTGAAGATCACGCCGTAAGCCGTGGATGAGCCCAATAGGTCCGGTTCGCCCGACCGGTGGCGCATGACAAAGTAAATATCAAAGGCGACGCCGATCCCGAGCATCATCGGAAGAGTGATGATGTTGGCAAAGTTGATCGAGAGACCGAGCAGCGCAGCGGCACCCAGGGTAAAAAGCCCGGCCAGAAGCAAGGGGGCAAAGACCAGGACGACATCGTAAACATTGCGCAAAACGATCAGGAGCAAAATGGAAATTGTCACCAGCGCCAGGAGACCCGCTGTCGCGAAAGCCCGGGGAGCAAGCTGGGTCCATTCCTCCACTGCGATCGCTGATCCGACGGCCTGGGGAACGAGGCTTTGCACAGCGCGGGCAAAGTGGCGGAGCGCCTCGCTGTCATGCATATTCCCTTTAGGGTATACCTCCACCCGCCAGCGACCGTCCGACGCGACCCAGTCCCGGCGAAAGTCCGGCGGAAGCGTGTCGAGTGAAACCGGACCGGCTTGCAGCACCTGCCGCAGGTCGTCCAGGCGCTGGCTGATTCCGGCGCTGAAATTGGCGGAAAGCGCGGGAACCGCAGCGGCGCCTCCCTTGATAATTTTGCGCAGGGCCACCGCCAAGCGGGCCGCCGATGGATCTCCTTTGGCTCCGAGTTGAGCCATATCATCCGCGCAGTGGACGATTGCGGCCAAGGCTTCGCTCGGCGAGGGCGAGGGCTTGACCACCGCAGGCGAAAGGGTCGGTCCCAACAACGAGGTCGCATCCTCCAACGCCGCGAGTTTCGGCGCCTGGTCATCGGGGATGAAGCTGCGAATGCTGAGCACATGGTCGACTTCAGGCAGTTTTTGCAACCGGTCAGCGGTCCTCATCGCAGCCGCGGAAGTGTCCAGAAATTCGATATAATAGGGACAGGTATTCACATCGGACATGAGATCGGACAGCGTGCTGACGGATTCGGAATGGGCATTTTGCAAATCGACCGGATTGAAATCGAACCGCAACCGCGGCAGGGCCGTCGCAAAAAAGATGGAAAGGGCCCCGATTCCAGCGACCACCCAGCGGCGGCGGCGGGGAATAAAACGATCGGCCACCCTGCCCCAGGCGAAACCGGTCGCATGCGAATCAGCATCGATTCGAAAGAGCGAGAGCAGGGCCGGGAGCAGCGTAAGATTGAGCAGAAGGGCGATGATCATGCCCGCTCCCGCGATCAACCCCAGGCTTCGCACGCCCAAATAGGCGGTGGGGGCGAAGGAAATGAAACCAACGGCGGTGGCGACGGCGGCCACCGCCAGGGGAGTGCCGATCCCGACCGCCGTCCGCCGAAACGCCTCGATCGGTGCGCCGGTTATCCGTTCCGCTTCGTAGCGGATGCTGAACTGGATGCTAAAGTCGATCGCGATGCCAATAAAGAGGGGCGCAAAAGCGATGGAGACGGGATTGAAAGGCCCGATCGCCCAAACGGCAAAAGCGGCGCAGTTCACGAGGCCGACCAGGAGCGTCATCACGACCGCGATCACAGTCGGGATACTGCGAAGCCCGACCACGAGCCAGAAACCGAGCAGACCCAGGCAGAGCACGGCGGAAAATACTGCGCCCTCCGAAAGGGCGGAGAGCTGATCGTTGTCCAGCGCAACCTGCCCCGTCACCCGCACGGTCACCCCGTTTTCCGGCGTCAGGCCGGCGTCGCGCGCAGCTTTCCTGACGGCGTCGATCGCGTCGGAAGCGGATTGAACCTCGCCATAATTGTGCGTCGTGCTGGCCAGGACAAAACGGCGAAAATCGCCCGGATCGGGGTTCCGTCCGCTGAAGAATTGCTGCCAGGAAAGCGGCTGATGTCGCCCTTCCGCGGCGGCTTCGGCGGCATCGGCCAATAGGTTCAGCGGCCCGTCGATCTGCGCCGAAGCCACTTCATTGCGAAGGGCGCCCTGGGCGAGAAGGTCGATCGCGCCCAGGACTCCACGAACGCTGGGATCGGCCGCGATGGTTCCGAGAAACGGCTGGGCGGAAATGATATGGTCGCAGAAATCCTGGACTTCGGCCGGGGAGAGCAGGAGGAGCAATCCATTGCGCCGGAGGTAAGGATTTGCCTCCGGATCGCGCACATCGGAGAAAAGATTTTTTTGCTGGGCCAGCGCGTGAGCCAGGACGGTGGCGGCATCGGCGGCCTGCTCAGGCGTTGCTCCATCAATGACGGCCACAAGCAGGTCGGCATTTTGCGGAAACTGGCGGTCGAGGTCGTCCGAAGCCTTCTCCCACGGAAGATTGGGATCAACCAGCTTCCCCGTATCGCTGTCGATGCTGGCATGACCCGCGACATAAAAGCCCGAGACCAGTGCCAGCACAAGGATCGCGACCGCTACCACGGCCGCACGGCGACGGCTGAATTCTACGAGGCGGGTGATGATCAATGGGGTGAAGTATCGGCCACGGCCAGAATGCAAACTAGGCGAGGTAGTTCCATCGGTGAGGGTGTGCCTTCATTTTGGTTCTTCACGACGGGACATGCCAATTTGAAGACACCCCCTAGGGCTAATTTGAAATTTTGGCGCGGCAAGCAGTATGTGCACTGAAACCGCAAGTTCACCTTTGCGATCCTGGTGATCCTTTGTGGCCAATTTTTTTTATGGCAGATTTTTAACCATAAAAGATCACCAGGATCGCAAAGAAACCAGCACCCAAAGTCCTGTTCCGAGGACGATGCGGGCGACCGCTGTGCGCGATTGGTAAATGCCTAATGGTGAATCTTGGTGAATAATTGCTCTCCGAGCCACGCACCGTAGGCGCCAACGAGAATACCCAGTGTCACACAAGTACTGCCGCTGCGCCCGGTGAGGTGGGCCAGATAGAAGGTTATCAAGCCAAGAAAGACCGCCACACTGGCTATGCAGATCTTTTCCATGATCAAAACATAACCCCGAAACCTGATTTTTGCCACGCATGGTTTGCCCGCCCCTGCGCATATTTTGATGCTCCCGCCCGCGGAAAACTGCCCCATCCGCCACCCGTCAGAACGTCGGCGGGGTGTTCACCCAGAGGACGCGCGTGGTCACCAGTCCCGGGTTGCGGAAATGGTGCGACTGCCGCGAGGAAAACGCGAACGCGTCGCCGGGGGCGAGCAGGTAGCTGCGGCCATCCACGATCAACTCAAGCATGCCCTCGAGCACATAGCCGGTCTCCTCGCCTTCGTGCCGCACCGGCTCGGGATTTCCCGCGCGCGGCGGCACAATATAAATCATCGACTGCAGCTGCCGCCCGGCCTGGTGCGCGATCAGCATCTCCAGCGAAAAGGGCCCCGAATGCGGCCGGCCGTCCATCGTGATGGTCTTGCGCTTGCCGGCGCGAAAAACAATGCCGCTGGCGGAGTCAGGCGGATCGAAGAGCGCCGAGATATTCGTGCCAAGCACGCCGACAATCTTGTGCAGCGTGGCCAGCGAGGGCACGGTGGCGTCGCTTTCATATTTCGAGATAAGGCTCACCGAACAGCCGATCGCCTCGGCGACCTCGCGCATGCGCAGGCCGCGGGCAATGCGGGCCAGGTGCAGGCGCTCGCCCACTTTCAACTGGCCGGGGTCGGAAGGCTCATCTGCCGACGGAATTTTTTTCCGATTTTTCAAGATGCAGGGGGATGAATCGATGATCGAAAATCAACAGATAGGTCAAGAGTTGAATGTAATTCAACTTTTTATGGCATGTTTACTGCTAACAATGAGGGTGCCGCAGAATCCGGCGCTTTTTTTGTGCCCCGCGAATTTGCCGAGCCGCTTTTATGCCATCTCCGTTGTTTCACATGGTCGCCGGCGCCCCGACGCCCGTGGCGCCGTTTTCACACGCGGTTGAGGTCGATGGCTGGGTCTTTGTCACCGGGCAACTGCCGATCGACCCGGTGCACGAGGGAGCCGACCTTCCGCCGGACCTTGAGATGCAGACGCGAATCACGTTCGCCAACCTCGCCACCGTGCTCGGCGCGCTCCAGCTCGGGCTCGAGCATGTGGTCTGCGCCCGTTGCTACCTCACCCGCTTCGAGGAGGATTACCTCCGGTTCAACCAGGTGTACGCAGAATTTTTTCCAGCCGGCCGCCGGCCGGCGCGCACCTGCATTGGGGTGACCGCCCTGGCGCGCGGCGCGCGGGTGGAAATCGATTTCATCGCCCGGCGAAACTGAGCTCCAAGAACCTCTGCCGATGAAACCTCCCGCGCGCGCCCGCCCGTCGCTGTTCGCCCTGCGGCAACCCGTGCCGTCGTGGGCCTACCGGCTGGCGGCCGGGCTCAGTTTTGTGTCCGTGATCGTGCTGTGGGAATGGATCAGCCATCGGCCCTCGACCAATCCGATTTTCATTCCCACGCCGGAGCGAGTGCTGCAGATCGGCGGCGACCTGCTGCGGGACGGCAACCTGTGGGCCGACTTGAAAATGAGCTTCCTCCGTGTGACCTACGGATTCCTGCTGTCGGTTGTCATCGCGCTCCCGCTCGGCCTGTTGATGGGCGCATTCCAGATTGGCGAAGGTTTCATCCAGCCCCTCACGGAATTTATCCGCTACATCCCGGTGCCGGCGTTGATCCCGGTCCTGATGATCATGTTCGGCATCGGCGAAGTATCGAAGGTGATGCTCATTTTCATCGGCACGTTTTTCCAACTCGTCCTGATGGTGGCCGATGAAACGCGCCGGGTGTCTTACGAGCTGGTGCAGGTCAGCTATACCTTGGGCGCCCGGCGCTACGAGGTGGTTAACCTGGTCCTGCTGCGGGGCGCGATGCCCGGGATCTTCGACGCCATGCGGCTCTGCCACGGCTGGGCCTGGAGCTACGTCATCGTGGCCGAACTCGTGGCCGCCAACGAGGGGCTCGGCTACCGCATCCTCAAGTTTTCCCGCTTTCTCCAAACGCCAAAAATCTGGTTCTACCTGCTGGTGCTCGGCCTGGTGGGGCTCGCCCTCGACTTCCTGTTCCGCGTCGTGGGCCGGCGATTGTTTTACTGGGCGGACACCAGCAAGCGATGATGCTCGAACTCCGAAATCTCGAAAAAACCTACGTGACGCGCCAGGGCGTGACGCCGGCCCTGCTGCCCACCTCGTGCACGGTGAAATCCGGCGAATTCGTGAGCCTGCTCGGGCCGTCCGGCTGCGGCAAATCGACCACGCTCTACCTTGTCGCCGGGTTGGAACGCCCGACCGGCGGCGAGATTTTTCTCGGCGACCAGCGGATCGAAAAGCCCGGGCGCGACCGCGGGATGGTGTTTCAAAACTACACGCTCTTTCCATGGCTGACGGTGCGCCAGAATGTGCACTTCAGTTCCCGCCTCGCCAACAACCGCCGATGGCGTTCCCTCTCGCTCCCGTCGATCAAGGAGGAGGATCGGGCGGATTCATTGCTCGACCTGATGGGGCTCACGGATTTCGCCGACGCCCACCCGCGCGAACTGAGCGGAGGGATGAAACAGCGGGTGGCCATCGCGCGCGCGCTCGCCAACCGGCCGCAGCTTCTCCTCATGGACGAGCCGTTCGGCGCGCTCGACGCGCAGACTCGCGAGGAACTGCAGGAAATGATGCGCCTGCTGCACGTCCACCAGCCGAGGACGGTCCTGTTTGTCACGCACGACATCGACGAGGCCATCTATCTCTCCACGCGCATCCTCGTTTTTTCCGCGCGGCCCGGCCGGGTCATCCGCGACATCGCCGTGCCCTTCGGGGCCGACCGCCCGCTCGAGCTGAAAGTCACCCCGGAGTTTCTCCAATTGAAACGCGAACTCTTCCAGCTGCTCCACCAGGACCGGCCCGCGAGCCAGGATCGCGACGATCTTCTGCGCCGGGTCGTCCGTTCCCACAGCCATCCACCTTCCGTCTCGCAACCATCATCCACCACTAAATCATGAAAACGAAAATCATCCTGTATGCTACCCTCATCGCCAGCGCGCTGGCGATTCCCGCCCGCGCCGCCGACCTCAAGCCCTACCGCATCGGTTTCAATAGCTGGATCGGCTACATCTCCCTCTTCGTGGCCGAAGAAAAGGGTTACTTCACCGACGAGGGCCTGGCCGTGACCAAGACGTCCTTCAGCTCGCCCGGCGACGGCTTGAAGCCGCTGCTGGCCGGCGATCTCGACGCGCACTTCACCACGGTGGACAGCACGATCATCGCCCTCGACAAGGCCCCCGGCCAGCTCCGCGTCGTGTACCTCACCGACACCAGTGCCGGCGCCGATGCCGTGGTGGCCATCAAGGATATCGCCACGGTGAAGGATCTCAAAGGCCACACGGTCGCGGCCACCCTGGGCGAATGTAATTACCTCCTGCTCACCAAGGCCCTTGATTCCGCCGGGCTCACCGAGGCCGACGTCAAGATCACCAACATGAGCGCGGACGACGCCGGCGCGGCGTTCGCCGCCGGCAAGATCGATGTCGCCGTCACCTGGGAGCCATGGATCACCCAGGTCTCGGCCGAGCAAAAAGGACACGTCATCTTCAGCTCGAAAATGGTGCCAAACCTGATCCTCGACTGCGTGACGATCTCCTCGGCAACCGCGGACAAAAAGGCGGCCGAGACCAAGGCGTTCCTCCGCGCCCTCAACAAGGCCAACGAGTTTGTCATCGCCCACCCCGACGAGGCCGCGAAGCTGACCGAAAAGGCCCTCGAGATGAAAGCCGCCGACATCGAGGGAATGATCCCGAAGGTGAAACTCTACGGCCTGGCCGGCAACCTGGCCGAGCTCGGTGGCGACGCCTTGCCGCCGGCCAAGGATCTCGCGATCTTTTTCCACGACAAAAAGGTCAACGACTCGATCGTCGACGTTTCCAACATCTACGACCCCAGCTTCCTGAAATGAGGCGGTCTCCCGCTTGATTTCCGCCATGCAACCGCCCTTCCTGCGCCCATTGCCACGGGAGAAGATCCGGCCGCGCAACACCGCCCTGCTGGTGATCGACATGGCCAACGATTTCGTGGCCGCCGGTGCCGTCATGCAGACGCCCGGCGGCCTCGGGATTGTGCCGGTCATCAACCGCCTGATCCAATGGGCTCGGGGCTGGAACGCGCCGGTCATCTTCACCCACGAAATGCACCGGCCCGACCGCAGCGACTACGGCATCGAGCTCGAGTTCGATCCGGTTCACTGCGTCGAAGGCACGCCGGGGGCGGAACTCGTCGCCGGCCTCGAGGTTCAGTCCCACGACTACCACATCACGGCCAAGCGGCGGTACGACTGCTTCCTCGGCACCGACCTCGACCTGCTGTTGCGCAACAAGCGCATCGAGAATCTTGTGGCCTGCGGCGTGACAACCCACCAATGCGTGATGAGCACGGTCTTCACCGCGCGCCATCTTGACTACCGCGTGCTGGTGGCGGCCGACGCCTGTGCCGGCGTGTCGGCCGACCACCACGCCGCGGCCATGCTGTGCATGAGCGACGTCTTCGCCTACGTCACCGACAGCACAACCTTGATCAGCCTCCAAGCATGACCACTCCAGCCTCCAGCACCGCGTTGCTCATGATCGATTTCCAGCGCGATTTTTGCGCGCCGGGCGGATACGCCGACCATTGCGGCGGCGTGGCCTGGTCCCGGGCCATCGTGCCGGCCGCACAGCGGCTGCTCGCCGCGGCCCGGGCGGCCGGGATTTTTCTCGTGCACACGCGGGAAGGCTATGCGCCCGACCTCAGCGACTGCAGTGGGCCCAAGCTGGCCCGCTCCCGCGTGGCCGGCGCGGAAATCGGTTCACCCGGCCCGCTCGGCCGCCTGCTCATCCGCGGCGAACACGGCCACGACTTCATCGATGAGCTCACGCCGCTGCCGGGCGAACTGGTCGTGGACAAACCGACCTACGGCGCATTCTGCCGCACTTCCCTCGAGCAGGAACTGCGCGCCCGCAAAATCACCACCTGCGTCCTGGCGGGCGTCACGGCCGACGTCTGCGTGCATACGACCCTGCGCGAAGCCACCGATCGCGGCTTCCATTGCCTCTACGTGCGCGATGCCATTTCCACTTTCGACCCCGCGCTCCGAACCGCCTGCGAGCAGATGGTCGCCATGGAAGGCGGCGTCTGGGGTGAAGTCGTGACCACCGACGAAGTGACCGCACGCTGGTTTTCGTCTCCCTCTGAACGCGCGCCTGTTTCGTGATCATGCATCACACCCTCAGCGCCAAACCCTTCGTTCACCGCTGGAACCAGGCGACACCACCGCGTCTCACCGTCGCGCCCGGCGACACGGTTACTTTTGAATGCGCGGACTCCAGCGGCTGGCAGGTGCAGCCCGGCTGGACCGCCAACGATTTTAAAACGCGCTTCGATGCCCTGAAGGTGCACGCCCTCACCGGCCCGGTCACCATCGACGGCGCCAGGCCCGGCGACAGGCTGGAAATCAAGATTGAGAGTTACCAACACCACGGCTGGGCCTGGACCAGCCTCGTGCCCGGCCTCGGTTTGCTCGAGGATGATTTTCCGGACCATCATCTCTTCATCTGGAAACTGGACGGAAACCAGACCCGCAGTTTTCCCGGCGTGACGCTCGACCTGCATCCGTTTGCCGGCATCATCGGCGTGCAGCGCGCCGAGCCCGGTGAATTTCGCACGCGCGCGCCCGGTCGCTTTGGCGGCAACATGGATGTGCGCCAGCTGGGCGCCGGCACCACGCTGTTTCTGCCCGTGCTTGCACCCGGCGGCGGCGTGCTGGTGGGCGACTGCCATGCGGCCCAGGGCGACGGTGAAGTTTGCATCAACGGCATGGAAGCCGCGATGGACGTCACCCTCACCTTCAAGCTTCATCCCGGCCGTGCGCCCGCCGGCCCGTCCGCGATTTTTCCGGGGAGTTTTACGCTGCCGCGTTACACGACCAAGCCCTGGCACCTGTTCATCGAGTCCGACATCAATCCGCGCGAAGCCTGCAAAAACGCCGTGCGCCGGGCGATTGATTTTATCGTCGCCCGCCTGGGCGTCACGCCGCAGCTCGCCTACATGTTATGCAGCGTCGTGCTCGACCTGAAGATCAGCCAGCTCGTCAACGCGCCGACCACCACCATCACCGCCTGCCTCCCCGAGGCGATTTTTGATTAGGCAGATTTCAGAATGGTTTGTCATTCTGAGACACCCAAGCAATCCCCGTGGAGGACGCGGATGAACTCATCAGCCTCGACGTCTTATGTTGTCATTCCGAGCCGTGCGAGGTACCGAGGCCAAAGGCCGACAGTCTGACATCTCACGACGGCGGCGCGGTCATCAAGAAACGTGAGATCCTTCGCTATCGCTCTGGATGACAAAAGGGAAGCGACGGCAGTGGCCGCCCACTTCGGTCCAAGTTAAATGTGGAACGGTCAGGTTCATCAGCAGCGCAGCGAAGTACCGAGGCCGAAGGCCGACAGTTTGCCATCCAGTGAAGCTCGGTTGGCGACATCAAATTGGATTCTTCGCTTCGCTCAGAATGACAAGAAAAGGGTGCGACTCGATAATAACCAAGATTTCCCGCGTTCCTCACCGGCCCCGCGCGATCCGGACGAACATCACGACCGCGATGGTCAGGCCGACCGCGATGACAAAACGCCGGATCGCCGTGCGGCCGATTCTTCTCGCCACGCCCGCCGCTCCGTAGCCGCCAGCCACCGACCCGACCGCCATCACCGCCACATACGGCCAGTAAACCAGCCCCGCCACCGCAAACAAAATGCCGGCCACGCCATTGATGCAAAATGCGAGCAGGCTGGTCATCGCGCTCATCTCCAGGATATCGGTCATCCCGATAATTCCGAGGATCGAAAGCATCATGATGCTCATGCCCGCTCCGAAATAACCGCCATAAATCGCGACCACCATCTGGGCCGCAATGGCCAGCGACATCCAGCGCCCGCCCGCGTGCTGGGCCGCCTCGACCGACTTGAGTTTCTTTTGGATCGGGGCCTGCACGATGAACAGCACGGTCGCAAACAGGATAAGCCACGGGACGATTTGCGCGAAGGTCTTTGCCGGAGTCAGCCGCAGCAGCATCGCGCCAAGCGCGCCGCCCAGCAAAGCCGGGATCAGCAGCCACCGCATGACGGCCGGAACGCGCGCCAGTTCCCGTCGAAAGCCCCAGATGCTCCCGATCGACCCCGGCCAAATCCCCGCGGTGTTGGTCGCATTGGCCACCACCGGGGGCAAACCCAGCGCCATGAGGATGGGAAACGAAATCATCGTCCCGCCTCCCGCCACCGAATTGATCGCGCCAGCCAAGAAAGCCGCAAAAAACGCGCCGAGCAGATGGAGAACGTCGACTGTGCCCATGGGATGGTGCCAGCCATAACGATTCTTTCATCGGGCTTGGGCAACGCTGAATGCCGCTGGAGACCAGTAATTGGTAGTTCGGATTTGGTAGTTGGTACGGACGCAAGCGAGTGCCTTGGCCTTCCTCCTTCGCCCCGTTCGACAGGCTCAAGGCTACGGAAGCCACGGCAAGCATCGGGATCGACATCAACCGCGAACACCAAGCGCTGAATGCCAAACGCCACTGAGCAGACCGATACCAAATACGAACGACCAACTACCAAATACCAATTGCTTCCGCCAGGGCCCGGTTTTTGTTGTCCCACCTCTCCCCTTATACATAAAAGAAGCGTAACTTACCCGCCAAGCCGAACGTCATTCATCCTGTATGTCGAATCATGGCCATAATGGTTGCTGCGGTTACTCCACGGATCCCGCGGATTACATTCTCACCCGCCGCCAGTTTCTCAACCGCGTCGGTCTCGGCATCGGCGCATTGAGCCTGGCCGCAATGCTCGACCCGATGGATCTTTTTGCCGACGGGGGCATGCTCGCACCTTCCACGACGAATCCCATGGCGCCGCGGCTGCCGCCTTTGCCGGCCAAGGCCAAGGCGGTCATCCACATTTTTGCCCAAGGCGCCCCTTCGCACGTCGATACTTGGGATCCGAAGCCCGCACTCAGCCGAATGGACGGCCAGACGATGGCAGACGGCGGCGTGGCCATGGGTTCACCGTTTAAATTCAACAAAATGGGCCGCGCCGGCATCGACGTGAGTGAGGTGTTCAGCAAGACCGGGCAGTATGTCGATGACATGGCGATCATCCGCTCGATGTACACGGACATTCCCGCGCACGATGTCGCGACAGTTTTCATGAACACTGGCTCGCTGCGCCTCGTGCGGCCGAGCATGGGTTCATGGGTGGTTTACGGTTTGGGCACGATGAACCAGAACCTCCCCGGTTTCATTGCATTGCGCACAGGCGGCCTGCCCCCGGGCGGCGCAGCCAACTACCAGTCGGCTTTTCTGCCCGGCGCGTACCAGGGCTCCACCGTCAATGTCCAGGGAGCCAACGTGCAGCAGATGATCCAGAATATCCGCAACCAATACCTCCCGCCCAAGGAACAGGAGCGGCAGATGGAATTTGTCCACCACCTCGATGTGCTTCACTCCGCCAATTTGCAGCGGGAAGCCGCGTTCGAGACCCGGCTGGAATCGTTTGAAACCGCCTTTCGCATGCAGACCGCCGCGACCGACGCGTTCGATATCACCAAGGAACCCGAGAGCGTCCGCACCGCCTACGGCAACACGCCCCAGGGCAAGCAAATGCTCATCGCCCGGCGTTTGGTCGAGCGCGGGGTCCGCTTTGTGCAGGTCTGGCACGACGGCTGGGATCACCACGAGGACTTGCAGGAACGGCTCACGAAAAAAGCCGCTGAGGTCGACGGGCCCATCGCCGCCTTGATGGGCGACTTGAAACAGCGCGGGCTGCTCGATTCGACTTTGGTGGTTTGGGGCGGCGAGTTCGGCCGGAAGCCGACCCGCGACCGCAACGGTTACGAAAATCCCGGCCGCGATCACAACGCCCGGGCCTTCAGCACCTGGCTGGCCGGCGGCGGCATCAAGGGCGGCACGGTTTATGGGGAAACGGATGAAATCGGCGGCGCCGCCGTCAAAGACAAGGTCCATGTCCACGACTTGCACGCGACCATCCTCCGGTGCCTTGGTTTTGATCACACCAAGCTGACGTACCGGTTCAACGGCCGCGACTTTCGTCTCACCGATGTCGCCGGCAATGTGGTCAGCCCGATCATCGCCTAACAGGCTGTTGAAAAACTATGCCGGTTATATTCGCCAGGAAGTTTTGCGCCGCCGCCATGTTGCTGGCCTGTGCCGTCACGCCGGTCGCCATGCTGCGCGCGGCGGACACGCCGGCCGCGACGGACAAACCTGCCACGGTAGAAAAACCTGCTGCACCGGACATTATCATTCCGCCGGCCGGCCCCATTTCCGCCGATGACAGCAATTTCTTCGAGGCGCATGTCCGCCCGGTTTTTGTCAACGAATGTTACAAGTGCCACAGTCATGATGCCGACAAGATCAAAGGCGGCCTCATGCTCGACACCCGCGAGGGTGTCCTCCACGGCGGCGACACCGGCCCGGCCATCGTGCCGGGCAAGCCCGACGACAGCCTGCTGATCAAGGCCATCCGCTACACGGATGACGACCTGCAGATGCCGCCCAAAGGGCACAAGCTCGGTGACGATGAAATTGCGGATTTGACCGAGTGGGTCCGCCGCGGCGCACCCGACCCGCGTTCCAACGCCGTCAAGGGCAGCTCGCCCACCTACGGAGGAGTCGGCCGCCAGCACTGGTCGTTCCTGCCGGTCAAGCCACAGACGATCCCCACCGTGAAGGACGCTGCCTGGTGCCTGAACCCGATCGACAATTTCGTGCTGGCCAAGCTGGAAGCGGAAAACATGAAGCCCAACGCCCCGGCGGACAAACAAACATGGTTGCGCCGCGTGACCTTCAACCTGACCGGCCTGCCGCCCGGCGATCAGGACTTGCAGGATTTCATGGCGGACAATTCTGCCGACGCCTACGCCAAGGTCGTTGATCGCCTGCTCGCCTCGCCGCAATACGGCGAGCACTGGGCCCGCTACTGGCTTGATGTCGCGCGTTACGCCGACACCAAGGGCGACCCATCGCGCCGCGAAGACCCGCGCTTCCCCTTCGCCTGGACTTACCGCGACTATGTCATCGACGCGTTCAACCAGGACAAACCCTATAATCAGTTCATCATCGAACAACTGGCCGCCGACCGCGTGGTGATCGAGCAGGCCAGGCGCACCCACACCAGTTTGGACAAGTCCGACGTCTCGTCGCTCGCCGCCCTTGGCTTCCTTACCCTCGGCAATCAGTTCAACGACAACATCCGCGACATCGTCAACGACCAGATCGATGTCACCTCGAAGGCTTTTCTCGGCCTGACCGTTTCCTGCGCCCGCTGCCACGACCACAAATTCGATCCCATCCCGCAAAAAGATTATTACTCGCTCTACGGCGTCTTTGCGAATTCCCGGACGCCTGACATCGTCTGGAAGCTGCCCTTCGTCCATCCCGTGCCGCGCGACGCGGCCTATCTGGCGTACGAGGCCAAGGTCAAGGCCCTGGTCCAGCGTGAAAATGAGATCAAGGAGGACTTTTATGCGTTCCGACGCAGCGGAGGCAAGGATCCGGCCAAGCGCCGCGAACTTATCATCAAGGACATCGGGCTCAACCGCGACATCAACGACGTCGAGTGCGACGACCCCGGCGCGCCCCCGCGATCCTGCGCGATGCTCGATGTGCCCCATCCCGAGGATTACCCGGTGTTGCTCCGCGGTGAAGCGGAGAACAAAGGCGACATCGTTCCGCGACGTTTCCTGGAAATCCTTTCTTCCAATCCCAAAAACCGGCCGGAGTGGCACGACGGCAGCGGGCGGCTCGAACTGGCCAAGGCCATCGCCGACCCGGCCAATCCGATGACCGCGCGGGTGCTCGTCAACCGGCTGTGGCAGCAGGATTTTGGCCGCGGATTCGTCGATACGCCCGACGATCTCGGCAACCAATCCTCGGCCCCGACCCATCCGGAGTTGCTCGACTGGCTCGCCACCCAGTTCATCAAGGGCGGGTGGTCGATCAAGAAACTGCAGCGGATGATCGTCCTCAGCCAGGTTTACCGCGAAGGCAGCGCCGACAATCCGGCCTACGCCGACACCGACCCCGACAACCGCCTGCTCTGGCGCGCCAACCTGCGCCGCCTCGACTTCGAGGAACTGCACGACGAGCTGCTCTTCATCGCCGGCACCCTCGACCTCAGCAAAATCGGCGGCAAGTCCGTGCTGCTGAGCAGCGCCGACTTCGCCACCCGCCGCTGCCTTTACACCTATGTCGACCGGCACAACCCGCCCGAGCTTTTCACCCAGTTCGATTTTCCCAATCCCAGCGTGCCCTCCGGCCGGCGCTATGAAACGCTCGTGCCACAGCAGGCGCTCTTCCTCATGAACAGCGCGCTCGTCATGGAAACCGCCCGCAAACTCGTCGAACGCCCGCAATTCCAGGACTTCACCGACGATTCGCAGCGCGTCAGTTTCCTCTATCTGGAGATTTTCAACCGCCCGCCGTCGCAAAAGGAAATCAGCTTCTGCCTCGACTACATCCGACAGAACCCCGGGGAGAATTCCGCGTCGGCGATTGCCGCCGAAAAGATGGCCGAGGCCAACAGCGTGGCGGCCAAGCGCCGGGCGGAGATTACCGCCAAGGCCGTCAAGCGCCTGCGCGGCAACAACGCCTTCCAGCCGGAACCCGCCGGGGCCGCTTTTCTCGACCGGACCCCGGTTGACGCCTGGACCAAGCTGGCGGACGGCCTGTTTCAAACCAACGAAGCGATTTTCTTGAATTGAAATTTGGCGTGTTGCACAGATTCTGCTGTGGGCGGGGTGCCCTCACCCCGCGAGCAATCCCAGTGCGGGATGAGGGCACCCCGCCCACAAAATAAAGAATCACCGTCCTCTCATGAAATTTTCCTTCGCTGTAATCCTTCGCGTGTTCGGGCTGGCCCTTGCACTCACGGCGCTCGAGTGCAGGGCGGCCAACGACCCGCTGGTCTACACCGGCATCGTCAAACCGATCTTGGCCAACACCTGCGTGGACTGCCACGGGGAGAAAAAACAAAAGAAGAAGCTCCGACTCGATTCGCTGGCGGCGATCATGAAAGGCGGCAAGGACGGCGCCGTGGTGGTGCCGGGAAATGCGGACAAATCAGACCTCGTGGATCGGATCACGCTCGACCTGAACGACGACGACCACATGCCCCCAAAGGGAAAGCCGCAATTGACCGACAAGCAAATCCTGATCCTCGAATGGTGGGTCAAGGCCGGCGCGCCCGGCGACGTGCCCTTGAGTTCAGTCAAAGCGCCGGATGACGTCAAAGCGGCGGTCGGTGGTCGCTAGGCGACCGCCTTGAACGTCCAACATCGAACATCCAACGCCCAACGTCGAAGTCAGCATTTCCAGCCACACGAATTGCGCTAAAGCCGATTCAAGAAAATCATAATGCGACGCCAGCCGTGAATATTTGAGAGTCTGGACTTGGATGTTCGATGTTCGACGTTGGACCTGTCCTCCGTAGCCCTGAGCCGTTTCGACAAGCTCAAGGCCCCGAGCCGGTCGAGGGGCGAAGGAGGAGGTTCAATGCTGGGTGTTCACGGCCACTGATCTCCCCGCCTCGCCGCCCGTGGGCAGTGCGACCGTTTGCGCGAGCTGGCCAACTTGCAGCCGGATTGAGGTGAGCTTTTGCGTGGGATCAGCAATCCACGCCGTGTGCTCGATGGTATCGACCAAAACAATACAGGGTTGGTCGACCCAGACCAGGAGATCGCCCGGCAGGTTAGTCTTGCCGGACACCCAGAAAACCACCCCAAAGATACCCTGGTCGATTTGCGCCGCCTGCACCCCCGGCGAATTCACGGCCACCGCCGCGGTGGTCTTTTCCCCGGCCGGCATGATGATGCAGGCATAACTTTCATCCTGCGGAGCGTTCCCGTGGTCCAGCCAGAGCGTAAAAACATTGCTGGTGACGTCTGCCTTCGGGGTGACCGGATTGGTAAACACCTGTTTCCAGTTGCCAGTGACCCGGCCCGCCTTGAGATGGGCCGTGCAGCCGCCGGGAAAAACATAGCGCCATCCATCATGTTCCACCCATTCGACATTCGAGCGCGAAAGGCCGCTGGTCGTCTTGAATGATTTCACCTTGCCATTTTGTTGGTACCCGATGCTGCCGCGCAGCAGGCATTGGTTGATGGTCGTGACAATCGGAGCCTTGGCATCGCCACTGATGCCCGCGCCCAGGCAAACGACCGAGTTCGCACCGAAAAACCAGGCCTTTTTCGCCACCACGCCGTCCCGGACATAGTCCAGTGCGGCGCAACCATGTGTGCCGTCGGAGACACCGCCGACAAAATCGCTTGGGACCGATGAGGTCTTTAACTTAAGCGTGGGACGATCGGGTTGGGCCGATGAAGTTTCAAACGCGGGAATGTCGCTTTGCGCGCACGTGGTGCCGGGAATCTTGCGCCAGTCCCAGACTGGGAAAATATCCGTGTACTCGTCGCCTCCCCGATAGAGATAAAGCGCCCCGTCCGCCAGGTGGTAGCCGGAAAGATTTTCCGTGTTCACCAGCTCCGTGCCGATCACGCGATTGGAAGACATCTTGAGCGTGGCGGCAAATTCGCCGGTGCGATGCACCAGGTAATCCGAGCACCAGAAATATTTGTTGCCGATGAGGTCGTTGGCCGCGCCGGGCTGGTTGCGCGTGACAAAGGCCTGGTAGGCGTCGGCCGAGCCGGGATCGAAGACCTCCGCTTGCTGCATGTCGCGGGCCGTTTCGGCCGCCTTTTTCGATGGAGTTTGCGGCATGAGCTGCCGCCCGCACGAACTGATATCCATCGCTCCGCGCCACGACACCCAGTTTTCTCCGTCGAGGAGATAGCGCCGGAAAACTTCCAATTTGTCTTCCCGCAGCGCCCACGGCGTTCCCCGCAGGACGGTGCCCCAGTGACAAATCTCACCGGCGAAGGCCAGGCCGTAGTTGCCGATTTGCTGCTGCGGGCCGTGCTGGTGGAAACTATAATCAGCCTGGATCCCCTCTTCCGTTGAGAGGCGCAGTTCATTCCAAATGGTCGTCGCGGCTTCATTGACCAGCGTCTCGTCCCCTTTCAACAAGCCAAGCATCAGGGCATTTCCGGCGAGCCACACTTTATTCTGGCCCGTCATGCCGATGCCATAACGCGCGAGGCTGGTTTGCGTGACATAGGCATATTCATCCGCCGACAGGTTATTTCCGAGAAGCAGCGCACAGGTGCCGATGAGCTTGGGGAGGCCGATCTCATTGTACCACCAGTTGGTGCACTGAAAATCATGACGGATCCAAAACCGAAAACCCCGATGGACCGCAACGAGGAGCCGTTGGCGGTCATCCGCGGAAATATCCGCGCCACCAGCCGCCAGGGCCATTGAAACCATGTGGCTGCAATGTTCATACGGGGGCCATCCCGACCGGGCGGTTGAAGCGTAATCGAGATCCGGCCAGCTTCCGTCCGTCTTCTGCGAGCGGAGAAAAACCATCGCCTGATTGGAATCAGGATCTCTCTCGCCCCCCCCTTTGTGGCCAAGGCTGTAAACACAAAATTGATCCACCACCTTTTGCAGGGCGGGAGAAATTTGGGCCGCCGATGGCTGCGCCTGAAGCGCGACGCCAAAACAAAAAAGCAGGGACACCCCCAAAAGGGCTTTCCAAAAAGTCGATGGGTACATGGAAACCAGCTTGGATCGCCAAACGCTGAACGTCCAACTCCGAACGCTGAACCGCCAGCCACCTGGAACGAATCCATTTTCCCGCGGATTCCGCGGATAAGCACGAATGGGAGATTATATCCGCACCCATCCGCGTAATCCGCGGGGAACATTGGGGGTTAACAGCCGCCCTTCACGACCTTTGCGTCCTTCGACGTGAAAAGCTTCTGATCGATCAGCTTCCCTGGGCGCTGGGTGTTCGATGTTGGATGTTGGGCGCTCAAGGGGATTGCCGCCACGCCTTCCTCCGCCCAATCTCAGCGGCGCAATGAACCCCTTTCGCAAGATGTTGTCCGCCTGGCATGGGCTCGCGGCGCGCGTCCGGTACCGGCTGGATAATTTTTTCACGCGCGGGGTCACGGCCCAATTCACGATTCTTTTTGTCCTCATGGTCGGGTTGATCTTGAGCGGCACGATCGGGCTGTCGCTGGGCCTGTATGATTCCAGTAACAAGGACGTCGCCTCCGTCGGCCACAAGATGGGCGAAGGTTTCTGGGATGCCGTGTGGTGGTCGACGATGCATATTTTCGATCCGTCGTACGTCAGCCAGGACTACGGCGCGACCACCGCCATCGTCATCCTCGGGCTGGTGATATCGATGCTCGGCCTCGTGCTTTTTGGCGGCGTGATCGGCTTGGTGTCCGCCGGGGTGGAGCGCAAGCTCGACGAACTCAGCGCCGGCAATCGCACCGTGGTCGAATCCGGCCATATCCTGATCCTCGGGTGGAACACAAAGATTTTCAGCGTGCTCGACTTGTTCGAGGGCTATCACAAACCGGTCAACGTGGTGATCCTGGCCAATCACCCGATCGCGGAGATGCTGGACATGCTGCGCCTTGGCCGCTCGCTGTCCAGGCGGATCAAACCGGTTGTGCGCAGCGGTTCGCCGACCCAGCTCGCGGAGTTGGAGCGGGTGGCCTTCCGCCATGCCTACAGCATCATCGTTCTCGCCGATGAATCCCATGCGAATCCGGGCGAGGAACCCGACCTTTGCACCATCAAGACGCTGATGCTGCTGGCGGGGAACCTGCCAGCCGGCCACGCCCGGCCCAAGATCGTGGCGGAACTGTTGCAGAGGGAAAACCTGGAGGTGGCGCAGATCGCGTCCCAGCGCTCGATTTCCCTCATCTGCTCGAGCGAGGTCCTCGGCCGGATGATCGTGCAGTCCTCCCGGCAGCCCGGCTTGACCCAAGTTTACAATGAACTTTTTGGTTTCGCCGGCAGCGAGATTTACATCCAGCCGCACCCCAACTGCGCCGGTCGCCCGTTCGGCGACCTGATGTTCGAGTTTCCGGACGCAATTGTCATCGGCACCAGCACGCACGAGCCCGGCGACGGCCGGCCTTATTTTAGCCCGCGCCTGAATCCGGGCAAGGATCACGTGGTGGGCCGGGACGAATGGCTGATCCTGCTCGGTGACAACAGCCGGATCGTGCACCGGCCCAATCCATCGATCCACGGCCGAACCGAGTTTGTCATCGCCCCGGCCGCGCGCGAAAAGGTCCGCGAACGGGTGCTGATCCTCGGCTGGAACAGCCATATTTTTAATATCCTGCAGGAATACGACACGTTCCTCAGCGCCGGCAGCGAGATAACGATCGTCTCGCTCTTCGCCCCCGACCAAGCCCGGGCCAGGTTGGACGAAGCGCTTTCCCACCCCCTGGCCAATGCCGCCATTTCCTGCGTGCACCTCGATTACACGGTCGCTTCCCGGCTGGACACGCTCATGGAGGCCGGCCCCGGCACTTGTATCATCCTGGCCGACGAATCCAGCGAGGAAAGCGACCCCGATTCACGCACCATTGTCACTATCCTGCTGGTCCGGGATTTCGAGGCCCGGCATCCGGAGCAGCGGCTCAAGCAGGTCGTCGCGGAAATCCTTTCCGTCGAAAATGCCGAGCTTCTGCAGAGCCACAATCGCACCGACATCATCGTCAGCCCGCGGCTCGTCAGCATGCTGTTGGCCCAGGTGTCGCAGCAACTGATGCTGGAGCAAATCTATTCGGAATTGATGAATGCGCACGGGAATGAAATCTATCTCCGGCCCGTCGGCCGGTACACCCGCCGGCTGGCCAATGGCACGTTCACGGATGTGGTGCGGGGTGCGGCCACGCTCGGTGAACTGGCCATCGGGCTAAAGATCCGCGCGGATGCATCGAACCCGGCCAAGAACTTCGGGGTACGGATCAATCCGCCGAAGGAAGCCCTGCTCTCCCTGTCCGAAAATGACGAGGTGATCGTCATCTCGGCCGGCGGTCGCAATCTCGCATGAGACTTCGACTTCGTCGAAGTCCATGAACATCCAACTCCCAACATTCAACGTCCAACATCCAAGGCTGATTTGGATTTTTTCTATGCCCAAGGATACTGATCGATCAAAGACCTTTCACCACGAAGTGCACAAAGGTTGATCCCAGAAAATCATGATTCGGTACTAGAGGTGGATTTTGGGAGACTGGACTTGGGCGTTGGGCGTTCGACGTTGGATGTTGGAAGTTGAAGGAGTTCATTGACCGCCGCCATCAGCGTTTCGTTCGAAAACGGTTTGGCCAGCACCTTCGCCGCGCCCAGCAACTTCGCAGTGTGGAGATAGTGTGCGGCGTTGTGCAGGCCGCCGCCCGAGATCGCGATGATTTTCAGCGCGGGGTTCCTTTTTCGAATCTTCATCAAAACCTCAAAGCCTTCTTTCTCCGGCATCACGATGTCCGTGATCACCAGGTCGGGACTGGCTTGCCGGAACAGCTCCAGTCCTTCCTTGCCATTGCGGGCCTCGACCACGTTGTGGCCATGGTGCGCCAGCGTCAGAAGCAGGATGGTGCGGACGGATTCATCATCCTCGATGAGTAGGATTCGTGCCATGATATTGACGTGGTTTTGAAACTGCGTTTCACCGATATCCGACTCCGTTAAACCTTTATGAAAAAACGGCGGGGGTAAAGCTCCTTCAACACCCACCGCACAATTTACCGTGGGGATGTCGATCGAGATCCTGTTCCGGAGGACGATGACGGGGCAACCCGGTCGACGCAAAACTGCGCAAATGTGGTTAAAAATTCCATTCGCTCGCGCTGAAATTCAGAGCTTTCTGGATTCTTGCCCGTAATGAGCCGGGCAAGATGGGGAAACGCGATAGGCGCGATCTCGAGCGCGACGAGCGAGAGCAGAAGGTGGGATTGATTGAGGAATTCCGGCCAGTTTCCCGGGCCGGCGTTGAGGCGCATCCTGGCCACGGCCGCCTCCCAATAGCGGCGCGCTTCATCCTCGTAGCGCGCGTTTGCTTTTCTCCGCTCCAACCCTTCCCGGATCAGCAACCATGACCACTCTTTGTTGAGGCGGTAGAAATCGCTCCAAAACCGGATCGAGCTGACCGGATGTTCCGGCGCCGCCTGCGAGGCGCGCTCGTTTTGAAAGGCGGACTGGAGCACGGCTGCGAAAAGATCGTCCTTGTTCTTGAAGTAATAATAAATCCTTCCCTTGCTGATCTTCGCCCGGCGCGCAATATTGTCCATGCGGGCCCCGGCCAAGCCCACGCGGGAAAATTCCTTCACGGCAAATTTCACGATGCGATCTCGCGATACTGTTTTCTTTTTTGAAGCCATGGATCTTGAAGCAGTATTTAAAAAAAGAGAGGAGAAACGAGGCGTGGCCTCGTTTCGAAATCAGATAGGAGTCCAACCCGGGAGCAACGAGGAAACAACCCAAGCCGTTGTTGGGATGCCCGGGGCAGAAACTCAAGTTTAGGTGCAGAGCCAGGACGCGATCCGTAGCGGCCCCAAGTTTTTCCATTCATATTAGACTTCATGGCAATGCTTTAGATCAGTGTTTTCCCGGGACGGGCTGGGCCGTCCCACCTCTTGAAGAAGGCGCACGGCCGGACAGATGGCAAATAAAAACTGACTGGTTGGTTTTTTTTGTGATGGCATGTAAGCTGCTTTTGATCGCCCCAACTCATGATCACAGCTGTCAGAACATCGCCGCCCGAATCCGAGCCCTTCCGTCCGGCGCCCACGCGGAACGTTAGGGCCGTCCGTCGGGCCACTCCGCTGGCTTGGTTCGAATTGCGGCGCGATATTCCATCGTGGATTTACAAGGCGCTTGCAGCGATCAGCTTTGCCGCGGTGCTGGCCGGCTGGGCCTGGCTGAGCCATCAAGATTTCGTCAATCCGGTATTCTTGCCGACGCCGGAGCACGTGTGGGCCTCCGTACAATCGCTGCTTGCCGACCACTACCTCTGGCGCGACCTGAGGGTCAGCCTGCTCCGCGTCACCGCCGGCTTCTTGTTATCGGCCGTAATCGCAGTGCCAGTGGGCGTATGCATGGGTTCATTCAAAACCCTGGAGGGCCTTTTTCAACCCGTGACCGAGTTTATCCGCTATATCCCGGTTCCTGCGCTCATCCCGATGGTCATGATTTGCTTCGGCATCGGGGAACTGGCGAAGGTCATGTTGATTTTTGTCGGCACATTTTTCCAGCTCGTCCTGATGGTGGCCGATGAGATCCACCGCGTGCAGTACGACCTGCTGCAGGTCAGCTACACGCTGGGCGCCCGTCGCCGCGAGGTATTGCGACAGGTGATTTGGCCGGCGGCCATGCCTGGAATATTCGACGCGCTGCGGCTCTGTAACGGCTGGGCCTGGACTTATCTGGTGGTGGCTGAACTGATCGCTGCCAATGAGGGACTGGGCTACCGGATTTTGAAGTTCTCCCGCTTCCTGCAAACTCCGAAAATCTTCATCTACCTTTTCATTCTCGGCTGCATCGGACTGATCCTCGACCTGGCCTTTCGTAAATTCAACGCCCGCCTGTTCCATTGGGCCGACACGACCAGGCGATGAAACTGGAAGTAAGAGGCCTGGAAAAATGCTATCGCTCCAAGCAGGGCGACACCGTGGCCTTGTCGCCAACCTCCTTCGAGGTGGGCGATGCTGAATTCGTGAGCCTGGTCGGTCCATCGGGCTGCGGCAAGTCCACGGCGCTGTATCTGATCGCAGGGCTCGATCAAGCGACCCAGGGGGAGATCCTCCTCGACGGACAACCCGTGGCCGGGCCGGGCCATGACCGTGGCATGATTTTCCAAAACTATACGCTCTTTCCCTGGCTCACCGTTCAGCAGAATGCGAGATTCGCCTTTGGCCTGGCGAATAACCGCGACGGCAAAACTGCAGCCGATGCCGGGCGGGCGGATTCGTTTCTGAACTTGATGGGCCTCCGTAAATTCCATGACGCGTACCCGCGCCAACTGTCCGGAGGCATGAAGCAACGCGTCGCGATCGCCCGGGCGCTCGCGAACCGGCCAAAGGTGTTGTTGATGGACGAACCGTTTGGAGCACTTGACGCCCAGACGCGCGAGGAAATGCAGGAGCTGCTCCTGCACCTGAGCCGGCACGAGAAAACCACGATCCTGTTTGTCACCCATGACGTGGAGGAGGCGATTTATCTTTCGACGCGCATTCTGGTTTTCTCGGCCCGGCCCGGCCGGGTCATCCGGGAAATCACCGTCCCGTTCGGGCCGGACCGCACGCTGGACTTGAAGCTGAGCGAGCCGTTCATCCGGCTGAAACGCGAGATCATCGGCCTGCTGCAGCACCTGCCTGAGCCCGACCACGACCGCAGGGCCATCCTCGAAGACCTTGTCAGCACTTCAACCGCAGGAATATCCACCTATGACCACTAAACACACCATCCGTAAGTTCATCCTCTCCCTAATTGTTGCCGCGAGCGCGGCCGCTCCGCTCTCGCCGCTTCGTGCCTCCGACCTCAAGCCCTACAAGGTCGGATACAACAGCTGGATCGGCTCCATCGCCTTCTTCGTGGCCAACGAAAAGGGATTCTTTAAAGATGAAGGGCTCGACGTGAAGGCCGTCAGCTTCAGCTCGCCCGGCGACACCCTCGTGCCATTGATGGCCGGCGATCTCGACGCGGCGCTGAGCACCGCGGATACGGTGATCACCGTTCTCGACAAGGCACCCGGGCAGCTGAAAGTCGTCTACCTGACCGATACGTCCGCCGGCGCGGATGCGATCGTGGCCAAGAAGGACATCGCCGACATCAAGGCCATGAAAGGACGCACCGTCGCGGCCACCTTGGGCCAGTGCAATCAATTGCTGCTGGAGAAGGCCCTCATCAAGGCGGGCCTGACCGACAGCGATATCGTGCTCACCAACATGAACGCGGATGATTCCGGGGCGGCTTTTGTGGCCGGCAAACTGGACGTCGCGGTGACATGGGAGCCGTGGATCACGAAGGTCTCCGCGGAAAAGTACGGACACGTCATCTTCAGTTCCGCCGAGACCCCGAACCTGATTCTCGACATCCTTGCCATCAGCACCAAGGACGAAGCGAAGAAAGCCGCGGGAACCCGCGCGTTCCTGCGCGGCATGAATCGTGGCTATGAGTTTGTCCAGCAGCATACCGATGAAGCCTGCGCGATCGCCGGCAAAGTGCTGGAAGAAAAACCCGAGGAGGTGAAGGCGATGCTTCCGAAAGTGGCGCTCTACAGCCCGGCAAAAAACATCGAAGTGATGGACAACGGCACGGCCGCAAAGGCTTCGGGGGAAGTCGCGGCGTTTTTTAAGGAAAAGAATGTTACCGATGGCCTTGTTGATGTGACGCACCTGTACGATTCTTCGTATTTGAAATAAAAATCCTGACCGTTGATTCGCGCGTGGCCGCCGGTAAAAATCCGATGGCCACGACGCGCATAGACAGGCATTCTCTTTACCGATCCAACCATGACCAAGACCGCTTTGATAATGATCGATTTTCAGCGCGATTTCTGCGCGGCCGGGGGATATTCAGACCGGTTCGCCGGACTTGAGTGGGTTCGCCCAATCATCGAACCCGCCCGGCGGCTGTTGGAAGCGGCCCGAAGTGCCGGTCATTTCGTGGTGCATACCCGCGAGGGCTATGCGCCGGATCTCTCGGATTGTTCGCCGAATAAATTGCAGCGCAGCCGCAATGCCGGCAGCGAAATTGGCACGACCGGTCCCATGGGACGGTTGCTCATTCGCGGGGAACACGGCCACGATATCATCGATGAACTGAAGCCCATCGCCGGAGAGGTCGTCATTGACAAGGCAAGCTTCGGCGCTTTCTGCGGCACAAACCTCGAAAGCATTCTCCGGTCCCGGAATATCGATACGCTGGTGTTCGCCGGGGTGACCGCTGACGTGTGCGTCCATACGACGCTTCGCGAAGCCTATGACCGATGGTTCAAGTGCTACTACGTCGCCGATGCCATCTCCTGTTTTGATTCCGAGATTCGCCGCGCTTGCGAAAAAATGATCTGTGAGGAAGGCGGCGTTTTGGGGGTGCTGACGACCGTGGACGAAATGACGCGGAGCTGGAAGGCCTGAGTTTTCCGGCGGATATCCTGCGCCCGCTGCCCTGCTCATTTCCATCTTATCTTGAAAACTCCCCTTAACTGTGCGGCCGATCCCCCGCTAGCCTACCCGCGGATCGAACTCTGCGATCTCTTTTCAATCGCCAGGTGGCAGGAAAAGATCCCTTGGCGGCCATTCAAAGCCGGCTTCGATATCCACCGGCTTTATGGCGACGGGATCACCGGTCCGACGGCCGCGCTGCTGCGCTGCCGGGAATCCGGAATGCTGCCGTTGCATCAACACATGGGCTACGAACATATCCTGCTGCTGACCGGCTCGGAGCGGGATCAGAACGGTGTCGCGTCCACCGGCACCCTCACGATCAACCCGCCAGGTTCCTGCCACCGGGTGGCGAGCGATGCGGGCAGCATCGTGCTCGCAATCTGGGAGGCGCCGGTAAAAACGCTGTGAGCGGGTGGCAAACGCATGCCGCAGCGCTTGGAAAGCCCGCCCCTGGTGAGTGACATTCTCGCGGCCTGTGACCAAGCCAACTCACACCGTGGAATTTGCTGTTGAGAAACCGAGGCGCACTTTGCACTCTCGGCACGTTTCGGGCCTATAGCTCAATGGTTAGAGCAGAGGACTCATAATCCTTTGGTTCAGGGTTCGAGTCCCTGTGGGCCCATTATTTATTTTGGGTCTGCACCAAAGATTATGTCGACGGAAGCATGAGTTGGCCAATTTGGACATCTGGAAGGGCTGGCGCATTGTTGAACCGCCGCTCACCAACGAAAAGCCGAACCAACCGTGAACACATAGGCAAAAGATGTCCGCCGCTTCTCAAGAATCCTGGAAAGCACTTCCACCGCCGACGCTGAAAGAGCCGCTTCATTTCGAAGCCCTTTATACAGATGCGGACGCCGAAAAGATGATGCTTGGCCTTGTCCCGCGAGAGATGGAAGACAAGTGGTTTATCTATTTCCTCGGAGGCTGGCTCTATTTCCATCGAAGCTGGACGGGGGCTTGCATCTATGCCGTTAGGCTGGATGGTTCTCCCGCCGGTGTTCGCGTTATCGATTCGTGGGTCAATCGTGATCCGCAGCAGTACAAAAATGCCGATTTGGAGTATGACCGTAAACTCGTCGCATTTCTGATCGATGCGTTTCTCCTTGGGCGGCCCGCGCAGTTTCCACGGCCTTCGGATTTGCCGCAGCCAAAGCCTGGCGTTTTTCAGCATAGCGTGGTTGGTAGGGCGTACCCAGAAGTGGATCATCGAACCTCCTCTGGCGATGGTTTTTGGCGACGACTGCTACGACGTTTCAAGAAAAGGAAAAATGGCTACAGCCTTGGCATTGTTGCTTCCTTACTGCTGGCGCTCTATGCTGCGTATGCGACCGCTTATTTTGCGTGGCTGACGGCTACACCGCTTTCGGCGGCTAGGCTAAAGCGTGTGCAGTATGATGCGTATGTCTGGTTTGCTATCCTGTGTTTTGCCCTTATCGCGATCGCCGTATTGGCCTTTCGCACGTGGTCACGTCGGAAAAAATAAATGCCACTCTCCAGCACCTCGACAAGAACACGTCATGCCTCTCCCAATTGAATTGCGCAGAAAAATAGCAAACATTGCGCGCGCTATTGCCTGTATCTCCTGCATTCTGTCGCTGATAGGATGGCTAACGAAGATTCCGGTGTTATTTTGGCTGGGCTTTACTGGTTCATGTGTCGGCGTAGCAGTATTCGCCTTGTTTTTGGTGCCTTGGCTCTTATTCACGCTTTTTGTTCTACTGGCTCCATTTTTTCTGAGCGCAGAAGCCGAGAAACGTGGGTATCCCATCATACAGAAGTGGTGGTTTTGGGTTTTCACTGCAGTTTCGGTTATTTCCGGCTTTGTGCTGCTGCTAAAATTCTGTAGGAAATACGGCAACAGGCGATATGGCGCCTAGCGGAAGAGAAAATTCCCATGATCGCCCGTGAAATACAAGAGTTAGAAGGCGTTTATTCGCCATCAACGAAAGAGAAATGCTTGTTTTTTCTTCCTCTCGTTCCGCTGTCTCTGGTTGCGTTTCATGTTCTGCGACAAGCAATGAGTTGGGGTGTAGAACCATCCGATTTTCTTGTTCTTGCTGGCCTGCTGCTTTTCTCTGCAGCGATGGCGGAATTAACCCTGCGCAGCGTCAAAGTAGACAAAGAGAAGATCTGCGGACGTTCACCAATTGGATTGTATCGCCAGAAATACCGACTGGAGGAGATCAGCAGTGCTCGACTCAAGTTCACCGGACGAGGGTGGGTGGTTGAGCTTAATTTTCGTGGGCGGTGGATCGTATTTTTGGCTAACGCTGCATTCAAAGCTCGAATCGGAAAGTGTGACTAAGAATGGGTCGTAAAAACCGAGTTATTTCGGCCAACTCATGCTTCCTTTTTTCTATCCCGGCCAACTTATGATTCCGAACCCGGCTTCCGCCAATTTTGGCCTCGAGTGAAGCCTCGGCCAACTCATGGTTCCTATGGACGATTACGCCACACGACTAGAAGAGGTGTCGACGCGGGGTCTGGATTCAGCAACAGTTGGGTTACAATTTTCCGGCCAGATCATCGAGGTGGCAGGCTTGACTGAAAAAATGCAAGCAGCTTGGAAAAAACGTTATACGTGAATCCTGCTATTAGATAAAAGATGCCGTGCTACTGCCATGTATTAGCAAGGCAAGTACCTCCCCAGTGATTTTCATTTGAGTGGCGGAGTGGACCAAGGCCTGCAGTGTGCCGCCGGTTGCGCGACCGTGGTTCTGCCACGGTCGCGCAACTATTAACTTACTTAAAAATGAAAATTAACATGCTCCGTTCAGCTGACTTGCTGCCTTCTCCTTCCGTCCACCACCGCCGCCGGCCTGCTCCGGCCTGCTCACGCGGCCGACCGTCAGGTTTTCACCGAGTTGGACGAGGCTGTAGCTGAGTGAAGCTTCATGTACGCGCACGGTGATCGCTCGCGCGAGCGGCGGTACCCTTGCTCAACGTCGTGTTGAGTGATGGCGGGTGCTGACCGGCGCCGTGAAATCATCCCACCGACGCCGTGATGACGCCGCCGATGCGCAATATACCCGCCTCGTGCCCTGGGCAAATGCTGGCCATGTCGAAAGCCATTTGCCGGCTGGCGGTAACGCCCTCCTTCGCAAGAACCCTTATCAATTACATCAAAGTCTATGAACAGAATACTCATGAAACTCCTTATCGTTATCGCGCTGCTGGCGGCATCCGGCTGGCGGGCCGAGGCCAGCGGAACCTGGACCCCGTTGGTCAATCCGGCTCCCGACACTATTGCGCAGATGCTTCTGCTCACCGACGGCACGGTCATTACGAACTCCGGTAGCAGCACCAAATGGTGGAGACTCACTCCCGATATTCACGGCAGTTATGTCAATGGTACGTGGAGCTTGCTCTCGTCCATGAACTATCCCCGCCTGTATTATGCCTCCCAGGTAATGAACGATGGCGATGTCTTCATTGCCGGGGGGGAATACGGAGCCAATGGACGAGGAGACCCAACCGCCGCAGACACGGCTGAAGTGTGGAATTCACGGACGAACACTTGGAGCCTCGTCCCCAATACCAATTATCAATTCGCCGACGCCATCTCGAAACTTCTTCCTAGCGGCAAAGTCCTCGTTGGGTGTGCATGGGAGCAGACAACCGTGCTCTATGACCCGGTCTCGAATACGTCAACGCCAGCGGAGACGCCTCTTGGCAGCCAAAATGAAGCCGACTGGGTGAAATTGCCTGATGAAAGTATTCTCATGGTGGATGGTGGCTCAACAGAGGTTGACCGCTACATTCCCTCGGTAGACATATGGGTTCAAGATACCGCCACACCAGTGGATTTGTATTCCCCCGACGATGAAATTGGATCACTTCATCTTCTGCCGAACGGAAAGGTTTTTGCCATTGGTGGAGCTCCGGTAACCGCAATTTATACTCCGAGCGGCAGCACGAACCCCGGAACATGGGTGCAGGGTCCTAATATTCCGAATAACCAGGGGGCTAATGATGGCCCCGCCGCCTCGATGGTGAACGGCAAGATACTCATGGCCGTGGATCCGGCGGACACCTACAGCCCTCCCTGCTCGTTCTATGAATACGACTATGTCGCCAACACGCTGACGCAGGTCAACGGTCCCACTGGGATCACGGAAAATACGGCCTCGGACTCAGTGAGAATGCTGGCTCTTCCTGATGGCAGTATTTTATCCACCGATTCGGATCCCCAATGCTATGTCTACCAACCTGACGGCACGCCACTCGCGGTCGGCAAGCCTTCGATCCATGCGCTTACGACAAACTCGGATGGTTCCTATCACCTGACTGGCACGGGATTCAATGGAATTTCTGAGGGCGCGAAATATGGCGACGATGTGCAGATGGATACCAACTGGCCGATCGTCCGGGTGACCAACACCGCGTCGGGTAACGTTTACTATGCCAAAACGTTCGGGTGGACTCCCGGCGTAGTGGCAACTGGAACTACTGAGGTAGCGACGGATTTCTCATTCCCGGCCGGTCTCCCGGCGGGAACCTATTCGCTGGTGGTAGTCGCCAACGGGAACAGTTCAGATCCGGTCGCGTTTCCGCCCGTGGCGACACCTGCCTTCAGTCCTCCGGCTGGCACGTACACGAGTGCGCAGACCGTGACGATCTCCACGGCGACGAGCGGCGCCTCGATCCGCTACACCACCGATAATAGCCTGCCGAGCGAAACGAATGGTACGCTGTACTCCGGCCCGGTGAGCATCAGTACGACCACCACGCTCCAGGCCCTGGCCTACAAAACCGGCTATAACGACAGCGCGGTGACGATGGGCACCTACACGTTTAGCTATACGATCTCGTCGAGCAGTGGCTTCGACAACCTCCCGATGCCGTCGTCGCAGGCCGGCACCTTCACCACAAGCTTTGATGCCTCGCCTTCGCTCTCCCCGAGCAATGCCGTGATCGCATTGTCCAAGGGGGCGCAGACCGCCTATACCGGCCTTGCCTGCATCGCGCGTTTCAACACCTCGGGCGATATCGATGCCTATAACGGCACCGCCTATCAGGCAGCCTCGGTCATCCCGTACACAAAAAACACCACGTATCATTTCCGGATGGTGGTCAATGTGCCTGCAAACACCTATTCGGTTTATGTCACGCCACCCGGCGGCTCCGAGTTAACGGTAGGGCTTAATTATAAGTTCCGCACTGCCGTGACCAGCCTGGACACGTGGCCGATTGACGTAAACGCCACACCGGGTGGCTCGGTGACCGTGAGCAACCTTGCCCTCGGCAACGGACTCCAGCAGGTCGCCGCGCCGACCTTTAGCCCGGGTGCCGGCACCTACGACACGGTGCAGACCGTGCTCATCAATGATTCCACGAGCGGTGCCTCGATCCGCTACACGACTGACGGCGTCACCACGCCGACCGAGACAGTGGGCACATTTTATACCGGATCGATCTCCATCAGCAACACGACCAAGCTTGAGGCCATCGCCTATAAAGCCGGCATGACCGACAGCATGGTGACCACCGGACAGTATACGCTCATGCCACTGCCCGCTGCGCCTGTGTTCAGTCCTGGTCCAGGCACCTATGCCTCTACGAGTGCGCCAACGGTCACAATCACGAGCCTGGATGCGAGCTCCATCTATTACACCACGAATGGCAGCAATCCAACCAGCTCGTCCACGCTCTATACCGCCCCAATCCCGATTTCGACCAGCCTGACGCTGAAGGCGATCGGCACAAACGCCGCCGGCATGAGCCCGGTCGCCAGTGGGATCTACGTGCTCACCACGCAGGTCATCGCGCCTACATTCAGTCCCCCGGCTGGCGGCTATCAAAGCGCGCAATCCGTGGCGATCACCTCGGCGACGAATGGCGCCTTGATCGCCTACACCACGGACGGCAGCACGCCGACCGAGAGCGGCGGCACGGTCACCCATGGCACATCGCTGGCCAACAGTGGCGTGGTAACGATCAGCACCTTCGCCACGCTCAATGCCATCGCCTACCAGAACGGCCTGATCGACAGCACGGTGACGAGTGGCGATTACGCGATCACTCCGGTGATTGTCCGATACAGTTTTACGGCCTCCAGCAATGGGGGAATCAATCCCAATGCAAATCTGGTGCAGGGCAGCGACGGCAATTATTATGGGACCACCTTTGCAGGGGGCAGCGCCAACGACGGCACGGTTTATAAGATGACGCCGGCGGGCGTCTTGACCACCTTGGTTTCATTTACCGGCGCCAATGGGGCCAGCCCCTTGGCCTCCTTGGTGCAAGGTAGCGACGGCAACTTCTATGGCACGACGGCGAGTGGTGGCACCGGAAACTTTGGCACGGTTTTTAAAATGACTCCGGCAGGCGTCTTGACCACCTTGGTTTCGTTTACCGGCGCCAATAATGGATCCTATCCTTACGCGGGCCTGATCCAAGGCAGCGACGGCAACTTCTACGGCACAACCCAAGGTGGGGGCAGTGCTGGTGATGGCACGGTCTTTAAGCTGACACCGGCGGGAGTTTTGACCACCTTGGTTTCGTTTACCGGCGCCAATGGGAGCACTCCTGAGGGAACTTTGGTGCAAGGCAGCGACGGCAACTTCTATGGCACAACCAGCACCGCCGGCAGCGCCTCTGATGGCACGGTCTTTAAGCTGACGCCGGCGGGAGTTTTGACCACCTTGGTTTCGTTTGATGGCACCACTAATGGATTTTATCCCGTGGCAGGGCTGGTGCAGGGCAGCGACGGCAACTTTTACGGCATGACCGAGGGGGATGGGGATGGCAGCACTTTTAGCAATGGCACAGCCTTTAAGCTGACGCCGGCGGGAGTTTTGACCACGCTGGTTACATTTACGGGCTCCAATGGAGCCAATCCTCTCGGCGCTTTGGTGCAGGGCAGCGACGGTAACTTCTATGGCACAACCAACGGTGGCGGCAGCGCCTCTGATGGCACGGTCTTTAAGCTGACGCCGGCTGGTGTTTTGACCACCCTGGATACTTTTTACGGCGGCAATGGGAGTGGTCCTAACGGGTTGGTGCAGGGCAGTGACGGCAATTTCTACGGCACGACCAATGCCGGAGGAACTTTCAATGACGGGGTGGTTTTTGAAGTGCGCCAAGTTGCGGCGCCGGCGTTCAGCCCGGGTGCCGGCACCTATACGAGTGCACAAACGGTGACGATCACTTCGACCACGAGCGGCGCTGCGATTGCCTATACCACGGACGGTAGCACGCCGACCGAGAGCGGCGGCACCGTCACCCATGGCACCGTATTGTCCAACGGAGGGTCCGTTTCCATCAGCGCCACGACCACGCTCAAGGCGATCGCGTACGAAACCGGCCTGACGGACAGCCTGGTGACGACCGGTCTCTATACCATCGGCACGCCGCCGCCACAGGTAGCCGCGCCTTCATTCAGTCCTGCGGCCGGTACCTATACCAGCGCGCAGACCGTGACGATCACCACCGCGACGAGCGGTGCCTCGATCCGTTACACAACCGACGGCGTCACCACGCCGACGGAGACCGTTGGCACGCTCTATTCCGGTCCGGTCTCGATCAGTGTGACTGCAACACTCAAAGCCATGGCTTATGAGAGCGGCTTTTCCGATAGCACGGTGACCTCCGGTCTGTATACCATCAGCTTGCCGCAGGTCGCGGCGCCGACCTTTAGTCCCGCAGCCGGCACCTACACGAGCGCACAAACAGTGACGATCACGACCACGACCGGTGGCACCTCGATCCGCTACACGACCGATGGCGTCACCACGCCGACGGAGACCGTTGGCACGCTCTATTCCGGTCCGGTTCCAATCAGTGTGACCACCACGCTCAAGGCGATCGCTTACAAAACCGGCATGACGGACAGCGCTGTTACCTCCGGTCTCTATACGATCAATATTCCGCAGGTAGCCGCGCCTTCGTTCAGTCCCGCGGCCGGTACCTATACGAGCGCGCAGACGGTGACGATCTCTACCGCGACAAGCGGTGCTTCGATCCGCTACACGACGGACGGCAGCACGCCGTCGGAAACTGCCGGGGCGCTCTACTCCAGTCCGGTCTCGATCAGTGCGACCGCGACGCTCAAAGCCCTCGCTTACAAAACCGGCATGACGGACAGCGCTGTTACCTCCGGTCTCTATACGATCAATATTCCGCAGGTAGCCGCGCCTTCGTTCAGTCCCGCGGCCGGTACCTATACGAGCGCACAGACGGTAACGATCTCTACCGCGACAAGCGGTGCTTCGATCCGCTACACGACGGACGGCAGCACGCCGTCGGAAACTGCCGGGACGCTCTACTCCAGTCCGGTCTCGATCAGTGCGACCGTGACGCTCAAAGCCCTCGCTTACAAAACCGGCATGGCCGACAGCGGAGTCACCTCCGGTCTCTATACGATCAATACGGTAACCAGGTCGTTGAGCGGCACCTCGAGCAATGGATTCCATGCACTGGCGCTGACCTCGGCCCAGGCGGGAACCTTCACGGCCACTTTCGACGCGACACCTTCGGTTTCACCAGAAAACGCGGTGGTCGGATTGTCCAAAGGTGTCGCCACAGCCTACACCGGCCTCTCGTGCATCGCGCGCTTTAATCCCACGGGCCAAATCGATGCTTACAACGGCACGGCCTACGCCGCCGCGGCCACGATCAATTATTCGGCCAATGTCTCGTATCACTTCCGCATGGTCGTGAACGTAACTGCGCATACCTACTCGGTCTATGTGACCCCGGCCGGTGGTTCCGAACTGACGGTAGGCCTTAACTATGGCTTCCGCGTCGTGCAGACCAGCCTGGACACGTGGAATCTTGATCTGAACGCCACGCCTGCAGGTTGCTCGCTCACCGCGAATAATCTCAATCCGTAGCCACTCAAAAGACTGAAAAGCTGAAGGCTGAAGGCTGAAAAATCGTAACGGCAAGAAGACGCATTTGCCCGCAGAAACGCATTGATTCAGTCTTTAGTTTTCAGCTTTCAGTCCTTTAATCCTAGAATTCCCCATCACGGCCGCGGGCGTCGAGCTGGCGGATGACAAGTTCGATCTGCCTCGGAGCCCGAACTCACCGTTCGCGGTTCACGGCTCGGCGTTCACTGAGTTCCTCGCAGAGTTCCGCGACGCGCGCGGAGGTCGTCATCGCCACGTCCGAGGCATCAAAACGGCCCCGGCTGTCCAGGGTAAAGGCGAGTTCCACCAGCTCGGTCCGAAGCTGGTCGAGTTTTTTCAAGAGGGTGTTGGTTTTGATGCTCATGGTCACGGTTCAGCGTTGGTGGTTGGGAATTAGTAGTTGGAAATTGGCAGTTTGTAGTTGAGGGAGAGCGTTGAAGGGTCGGGACTAACTACGAATTTCAAATTACCAATTACAAAGCACCAACTACCAATTACGGCTTCAATCTTCACGGCGCGGCTTCGGCCGCCGCTTTCAAATCGGCAAGGCCTTTTTCGAACTGGCTGCCGCACATTTTATCCATGCTCACGAAGAGGCCCATCAACTTGCAGACAAAATTGCTTTTCCCAAACATGCTCCAAGTGACGACCGTCTGGTTGCCGTTTGGCTTGAAGGTAAACTCCGCGGTGTTGGTGGCCGCGAAGGGTTTCAGGAATTCGAGCTTGATCCTGATCAGTTCAACAGGACGGCTCTCCGTCAGGGTCATGCGTCCCGTGCCCACGTTTTTGTTGCCACTCCACGAGTAGCTGGCGCCAGGGCCCGACGGCGCGCCGTCGTAGGTTTCCTTCATCGCCGGATCCATTTTCGCCCAGGGGTTCCAAGCCTCCCATTTATGAAAATCGTTCACTTGCGCAAAAGCGGCGGCAGGTGGAACCGCCACGACAATGCTCCGTTCGACCCGAAAATCGGAGGGCCGCCGGGCCACGATGATGAGAAGGACCACGACGAGGATGGCGAGGACGATGAGAATTTTTAGGAGCATGGTGAGGGGAAGTATCAAGTGACAGGTATCAAGTATCAGGAGTTAGGATTTAGGAGTCGGAAGTTCGGAGTTCAGCTCGGCGTGACCCGCGCGGCGAGCATGCTGCGATACGCCTGCCGATAGGCCCAGGCCAGGTAGAGTTCCAGCGCGAGGAAGATGGCGGCCATGGGCAGGCCCGAGTGCTCGAGGAACGTGTGAAACGCGATGCTGTTGACGATGAAAGGCGCAAACAAGGCCAGGGCCAGCGGCACGAAACGGTTCGACAGGAGCAACACCCCGACGATCAACAGTGTCGTCCCGATCAATGGCATCATGTAACCGCTCTTGAACAACGCGCCGGCAAACGCCATGGCGCCTTCGGACATGGGCGTCTTCGGTTGCGGGATGAAATTCAAAAACATGTTGAGCCCGAAGACGAAGAGCGGGAGCCCCATCAGGATCCGCGCGATGGCAGGGAAAAAACGGGTGAAGGATGGCATGGGTATTTGGGAGTTGGCGGTTGGGATTTAGTAGTTGGTATTTGGTAGTTGGTTCCAATCTGGCGCTTGCCGTGTCCTGAGCCTGCTTGCCCTGAGTTTGCCGAATGGGTCGAAGTGCGTTCGTACTAACTACGAAATGCAAATTACAAATTACTCGGCGAGATTCGCCGTCCTCATCGTCCGCGGCCCATCTGCATTTGCGCGGCGGCTTTTTGGATTTCTTGGGGGCTCAGATCCCGGATGTGCGTGGCCACCGACCAGTGATGCCCAAACGGATCCTCAAGCTGGCCGTAGCGGTCGCCCCAGAACATGTCCGCAACCGGCATCGTGATTTTCGCCCCGGCCCTGACGGCGTCGGCGACCGTGGCATCGACATCCGGCACATTGAGATGGAGCGTGACCGGCGAACCTTTAAGCGACTTCGGCCCCATCGAACCGCATTCGGGAAATTCGTCGACCAGCATGACGATCGAATCGCCAATGCGCACCGAAGCGTGCATCAACTTGCCCTGCGGGCCCGGCAGCCGCATGCATTCCTCGGCGCCAAAGGCTTTTTTGTAAAATTCAATCGCGTGGGCCGCGCCGGCACAGACCAGATGTGCCATGACGCTGTGCATTCCGTCGCGAGTCGCCGGTTTTTTGGATTTTGCCGCGGACTTCGTTTTGGCCGGGCTTTTTTTCTTGGTCATTGTATTCGTGCTCATGGGAAGAAGGATTCAGGATTTAGGAGTCGGGAGTCAGAAGTTGAGAATTCGATACGTTCAAAGACTCAACGAACAAGCCGGTGGATTCCGGACAGGAGATGAAGAATATTTTTCAAAGTGCAGCGTGGATAATCCTGGTTCACGAAATCGGATATAGGTCGGACTTGTCCGCCGTAGCCCTGAGCCTGTCGAAGGGGCGAAGGCGGATTGAATGCCGGGCAAAATGTGCAATAGTGCGTCTGTCTCAAGTCGGAGTGACAAAAAAACGCCACAAAATTGCCAACTCTGTCCTTCCGGGCGATTCTCGTTCGTTGTAGGTAAGAGAAGCTATCTCCAACCCGAAAATAACAGGTCTACCATGGAAACAAACTCTCCGCCCGCTCCCTACATGCTATTATTTCGAAATACCGGTCCAGAGACCCATCAGCATCTCTCTCCAACGCAACGACAACAGCTCGTGACCCGTTGGAACGCCTGGTACGATGGATTGACCGCCCAAGGCAAGGCCGTCGAGGGCCAGCCGCTGGAACTGGAGACCCGCCTCGTCTCGGGTCCGAACGGATCCCGCGTCGTCGATGGTCCCTTCGCCGAATCCAAGGAGGCCATCGGCGGCTTTGTAAAACTGATGGTCGGCAGCCTGGATGAAGCCACGGAGATCGCCAAACAGCACCCCGGGCTGGAATACGGTCTCGTCATCGAAGTGCGGCAGATGACGGATACCTGTC
>Ga0210392_10000074_pt1 | contig 91133 bp, 57 predicted proteins | sample IncBWC30OmetaG_FD_161057 | JGI IMG/M metagenome (GOLD analysis project Ga0210392, IMG submission 161057) | Forest soil microbial communities from Barre Woods Harvard Forest LTER site, Petersham, Massachusetts, United States - Inc-BW-C-30-O ... | reverse complement strand
TTCCTCCTCCTCCGCGCCGAAGTCGCCCGCGACATCCTCCCCGACACCCTCCGCGCCGCCGGTGCCGCCGTCACCATTGCCCCCGTCTACCGCAACGTCGTCCCCACCGACTCCATCGCCGCCATCCGCCAACTCTTCTTCTCTCGTGAGAACTGGCCATCCGCTATCACCTTCACTAGCAGCTCCACAGCGACAAACCTTCTAGAGTTACTTGAAGCATCAGGCCTAAGTCTTCCACAGGAGATTCAACGCATCTCCATCGGCCCCATCACCTCCCAAACCCTCCGCGACCTCAACCTCCCGCCCCACGCCGAGGCTGCCGAGCCCAGCCTCCCCTCGCTAGCCGCCGAAGTTGTCAAGGCCCTTCGCCTGACCAAATCCTCTTAACCCACTCATTCCAAACGAGAAGAAACCTTCCAGAACTTGGCATAGTTACCCTGCCCGCAAGCCTATAATGGAGATAGACCCTAACCTCCCAGCAACGAGCGGCAGTAGCGTTTTCCGCGTTATTCACACTCTCACCGGAAATCCACAGGCCGACGAGGCTCCCCATCCAACATTTACCTCGGTTTTTGGGGGGATACTTTGGTACCTAAGCCATGCGGTTGCACTACTTTACGCCTGTACTGGCCATTTGGCAGGGGGTACTTTGGCCTCTAACCGCAATCGAATGAGAGACCTGGGCCCCAAGTCATACTTTGAGGGGGGAGGGGGGGTACCCCTTCTAGTGCGAGCTCCAGGTTTTATCCACAGAGTTGCATAGTTTTTCCAGCGAGCAATCCACACACCGCGGCTTCCGAGCAATACAAACTTGCCGCCCATGATGGATCAGCTCGTGGCTGAACTGGATCCAGTGATCCTGCGGAATCACCTTCTCCAAATCCTGCTCAACCTTCACCGGATCATCCTGCTTGGTCAACTCCAACCGTCGCGACAGACGACCAACATGCGTGTCCACAACGATCCCCGACGCAATCCCAAACCAGCTTCCCAACACCACATTCGCGGTCTTCCGAGCAACGCCGGGAAGCTCGGTCAGCTCGTCGATCGTCTCCGGAACCTTCCCCCCAAACTTCTCCACCAGCACCTTCGCCGCGCCCTTGATGTTCTTCGCCTTCGCCCGAAAAAAGCCAGTCGTCTTGATGAGCCGCTCAAGTTCCGGCAACGGCGCCTCGGCGAGCTTCTTCGGCGTCGGATACATCCGAAACAGCTCCGGAGTAGCCTTGTTCACCCCAACATCGGTAGTCTGCGCGGACAGGATCGTAGCAATCGTCAGCTCGAAGGCATTGTGGTGAATCAGCGCGCACACGACGTTCGGGTAGGTCTTCTGCAGCGCGTCCAGGATTGCATTGATCCGCTCCGGCGCCAGCGGCTTAGCCGTCTTCCCGCGCTTCACCTTAGCCGAAACCGGCTCCTTCGCCGCAATCGCCCGAGCCTTCGCCGCAGACACGCCCTCAAGCGCAGCCTTCCGAGCCGCAGGCTTCAGCGTTTGCAGCGGAGTCAGCTTCTTTGCTGCCTTGGTCGTTGCCATTGCGTTACCCGAGGCGATCCAGCATCTCCGCTGGCTTCAACCGCACGCAGCTGAAGATGGGATAGTCCTTCAGTGTGTAGACGCTGATCTCGGTCTCGCGCAGCTGCTGCACCAGGTCGAGGAAGTCCTCGGGGAAGTTGGTCTCGAACGCCACCACGAACTCCTGGTCATCCAGGCCAAACGAGTAGGTCGTGTTCAGCTTGACCCGCGGATACATCAGGCCGATGCGGATATGCTCATCCATCAGCCGCTTGCGCTCGGCAGCCGAAAGCAGATACCACGGACGCGTCTTCCAGAACGGGTAGATGAAGATGTACTTCTGTCCACCGGGACGAATCGCACCGCGCCCTTCGCCCTCGCTCTCGTCCTCGCGGTCGATCGAATACTGCGAGCGCTTGGTCATGGCCAGGAAGCTGTGCGGCGTGCTCAGATAGCCTCCCAGCGGCGTGGCCATCAGCTCCGAGCGCATCTTGTTCAGCTCGTCTACCGCGTAGCCAATCGACCACACGCACATGTCCACATCGCCGCGCGTCCCAATCGTCGAGTAGGTCAGCGACAGGAACTCGCCCGGCTTGTTCCACCGCGTCAGCACCTCGGCAAAGGCCTGCTTGTGCGCAGCCTTCTCCTCGGCCGGCAGACGCCGCCACTCGGGCATCACCTTGTAGAAGCTGAAGCACACCACCTGTCGCTTCACCGGAGTCGCACCGTGAGCGGCAGGCGCTCCATAGCCGCTGGGTTGAGGGCGTGCAGGAGCTGCTGACTCGGGTGCGGCGGTCGCGGGTGCGGTGACGGCTTCAGACATGCATCTATGCTACCAAAGGCGCGTTCCACCGGCTGCAACGTAGTGCTCGACGCGCCCGCTATACTGAAGGGAATGGTCACCAAGCTCACCGCAATGCTCCTGGGCCTCTCTGCCGGCGCAGCCTACACCGTCGTCTTCCTCCTGATGGCCCTGCAGTCGGCCTGCATCCCAATTCCATCCGAAGTCATCATGCCATTCGCCGGGTATCGGCTCGGCCATAGCTTGCTCGATCTCTGCATCCTCGCCACGGTCGCTTCGCTGGCCTCAAACCTTGGCTCGATGCCTGCTTATTGGCTCGGCGCACGCGGCGGCCGTCCCATGATCGAGCACTATGGCCGCTACATTCTGCTCAACCGCCACGACATTGACCTTGCCGACAGGTTCTTCGCCCGCTTCGGCTCGATCGCCGTCCTGATCGGCCGCATGCTGCCCATCGTCCGCACGTTCATCGCCTTTCCCGCTGGGATCGCGCGCATGAATCAGGTTCGCTTCCACCTTTACACCTTCATCGGCTCCTGGCCCTGGTGCTTTGTCCTGGCCTACATCGGTATGAAGCTGGGCGCGCATTGGGACTCGGATCCACGGTTCAAGGCTGTCTTTCACCGCTTCCAGTTTGGCGTCGAGGCGGTGCTGCTGCTGGCTATTGTGTACTTCGTCTGGACGCACTGGAAGAACCGCGCCAAGCTTGCCACCGACTAGCCGAGCAGCTTGGCCATCGCAGCCTGCAGCCTCTGGGTGGTCTGTTCCGGCGTGCTGCGCGGGTCATAAGGAATGGGCTCGCCGACGCGGACCGCAATGCGCCCGGCGTGAATCCAGCGCTTGCCGCTCTGGATAACCTGATCGAAGCCAACCAGAGCTACCGGCAGAACGTCGGCCTCGGCCTGCTGCGCGAGTAAGCCTATGCCGGAGCGGAAGGGCTGCAACGTTCCGTCAGCCGACCGGTGACCTTCGGGGAAGATCATCACCGAGTAGCCTCGGTCGAGCGCGCGGCCCGCGTGTTCGAAGCTGCGCCGGAATCCGCCCAGGCGTGGCAGCGGGAAGACATTCAAGAGTACGGTGATCAGCCAGTAGGCGAAGGGCATCAGTGGGTTGAGCAAGGCATTGAGTGCGCCGCGACCTCGGCGATAGTCCATCAATATCTCGCCGGACATGGCGACAGCGACGCGATGGCGAAGGTGCGCAGGAAGTCCGTAGAGGATGAGCACGGCATCGTAGGCGGTGACGTGGTTGCCGATGATGAGCAGCGGCGCCTGCGCAGTTGGAGCGGACGGACGTGAACCCTCGATGCGCGGTGCGACGATCAGCCAGACCAGCGGGCGAAGGATGAGCTCCTGAAAGGCCACGCGCAGCGCGTTGATGGCGGAGCTCCACGGCCACCGAGGATAGCGATGCGCAGGCGCGGCTGGAACTGGCATTGGCGCGTGGGCGGATTCCGTGGCGAGGGTCGGCGGTTCGGCTGCTGATGCGTGCGTCGCCGGGATAGTCTGTGGGCCGGATGCTCCGGGCGCAGCGGCACCGGTGAGCGCGCGGAGCTCGCCCAGCGTCTTTACCTGCGCAATCTGCTCGTCCGCCAGCTCGAGGCCGAAGCGCTGTTCCAGCAACGACTGCAACTGCACCCGGCCGAGGCTGTCGAGGTGCAGGTCTTCGGAGAGGCGCGCGTTGTCGTCGGCTATAGGCGCTTCTCCAGTCACGCTCGCCATCATCTGCAACAGCACATCGCCGCGGCCGGCGGAGGGATGCGCAGCCGTCGCGGCAATCTGATCCGTTGCCCACTCGGCAACGACGCGGCGAAGCAACTTGCCGGTGGAGGTGTACGGGAAGCTGGGTTCGGGCCAGCGCAACACGCGGCGAATCTGCTGGAAGTCCGCGAGCGAGCCGTTCACCTGATCGAGAACCTCACGAAGCTCGGCGTCACCGAGGTCGGCGAGCAGCACGGCAACCGGCTCAGGGCCATTCGCCCCCTCACATCCAACGACGGCTGCGGCGCGAACACCCGGCTGCTTCAGCAGTGCGGCTTCGAGATCGGCAGGATAGATGTTCAGGCCCGCGGCAGTGACGATCACGTCGCCGCGCCGGCCGGAGAAGCGGAGCTCACCGGAGTCATCCTGTGTAGCCAGATCGCCGGTCGCAAGCCACTCGCTCGTGCGCGGCTGGATCCCGCCGCTGGCCCACGTAGAGCCGGAGACGACATCGCCGCGCACCATGATCTCGCCCTCAGGGCTGATGCGGACCTCGCGCCCCGGCAGCGGTTTGCCCAGCGTTCCGCGCCCGACATGGAAGGGATGGTTGAGCGTAACCAGCGCGGCAGTCTCCGTCATGCCATAGCCCTGGATGACGGCGTAGCCGAGGCGTCCCCAGAACAGCTCGAGCTCCGGTGGCAGCGTCGCGCCGCCCGAAATCAGCGCCCAGAACTTCCAGCCGGTCAGGCCGTGAATACGTCGGAAGCGTACGAAGCGCTTATAGATGGGCCAACCTTCCGAGGCCGCGAGTTGCGCGCTGAGTTCCGGGAAGAGGAGCAGCAGATGCGAGCGCAGGAGCTCCAGCGTGCGGGGCACCGCGACAAGGACAGAGATGCGTTCCAGACGGAGGCGGTCGATCAGGCGCGCGGGCTCGAGCTGGGTGTCGAAGTGGACCTCGGCCGCGAGCAGCACCGGCGTCCAAAGGCCCATGAACTGACCGAAAACATGGCTCAGCGGAAGACTGTGCAGGAACCGCAGCGGGTGGAAGATGCGCTCGTAGCGGAGATACTTCTGCATCTCGCGCTCGATGGGGTCGAGGCTGGCCAGGACGTTGCGATTCGTGTGGACAATGCCTTTCGGCGCCGCCGTCGTGCCAGAGGTAAAGATGATCTGGAAGGGTGCGTCGAGCGTGACGGCAGGGTCGACCGTGAAGATCGGTTCGGCGGGAAGCAAGCTGGCGAGGTCGTCCAGCGAGAGCTGCCGAACGTTGGCGGGGAGGATGAGAAGCCGCGGGCCGTCGGCGAGGATAAGTTTGGGGGAGATGTCGGCGATCACGCGAGCGGCAAATTCGGGCGAACCCGCAGCGTCGAGGGGAACCGCCAGCACACCACGCAGCAGGCAGCCGAAAAACGCGGCGACCCATTCGGCGGAGTTTTCGCCCCACAACACAACCCGGTCGCCGGGGACGATGTTGCGGCGACCAAGTTCGGCCGAAAATCGGCCCGCGAGCGTGGCTACGTCGTCGTAAGTACTGGCGAAACGCCGCACGCCACGGTACCGCACGATGGCAATCTGCCGGCCCTTGCGGCGGAAATCGTCGACCAGGCTGGCCAGATGCGGACGCACGAAAGAGGTCTCCTCCAAGTGAGATGATTAGAGCAGATTCGCAGAGTTTCGCAGGTTATTTGCAACCCGGTTTGGCAAAGAGCGATACTGGAGTGTCCGCATTACTTACGGAAATTTGCACGATAGGAAGGGTACGTATCGCAATGTCTACACCCAACGCCGCGTCTCCGGATGCAGCGAGCATCAAGCCAGCAACAGGAAAACTTGGAATTATGATTCCCGGCATGGGCGCGGTTGCTACCACGCTGATCGCCGGAGTAGAGGCAGTTCGCAGAGGATTTGCCAAGCCCTTTGGATCGACTACCCAGATGGGAACGATCCGGCTGGGCAAGCGCACCGAGGACCGCACACCGCTGATCAAGGATTGGGCGCCAATCGCGCAACTCGAAGACCTGGTCTTTACGGGCTGGGACATCTTCGGCGGCAACCTGTACGACGCTGCGAAGACGGCCGGCGTTCTCGACCGCGATCAGATCGAAAGCATGAAGGACTTCCTGCAGAGCATCGAGCCGATGCCCGCGGCCTTCGACCAGCGCTGGGTCAAGCGCCTGACACCGCAGCATCAGAAGGTTGGCAAGAACAAGTGCGACCTCGCCAGCCAGATCCGCAACGACATTGCGGAGTTCAAGACCAGGACCGATCGCCAGGTCATGATCTGGTGCGGATCGACCGAGATCTACATCGAGCCATCGGCAGTGCACCAAACCCTGGAAGCCTTCGAGAAGGGCCTCGTCGAGGACGATCCCAACATCTCGCCCTCCATGCTGTATGCGTGGGCTGCGTTGAAGGAAGGCATTCCGTTTGCCAACGGTGCGCCGAATCTCACGGTCGACATTCCTGCACTGCAGGAGCTGTCGAAGAAGATGAATACGCCAATCTGCGGTAAGGACTTCAAGACTGGCCAGACTTTCATCAAGACGGTTCTGGCGCCGGGCTTCAAGGCGCGTCAGCTTGGCGTCAGCGGATGGTTCTCCACCAACATCCTGGGCAACCGGGACGGCGAGGTGCTGGACGATCCCGACAACTTCAAGACCAAGGAAGTGTCCAAGCTCGGCGTGCTGGAGCACATCTTCCAGCCGGACAAGAACCCGGATCTCTACGGGGACGCGTTCCACAAGATCCGCATCGAGTATTATCCGCCGCGCGGTGACAACAAAGAGGGTTGGGACAACATTGACATCTTTGGCTGGCTCGGGTATCCGATGCAGATCAAGGTCGATTTCCTGTGCCGCGACTCGATCCTGGCTGCTCCGCTGGCGCTCGATCTTTGCCTGTTCATGGACCTCGCGGCTCGCACGCCGGCACTGCGCGGGCTCGGCATCCAGGAGTGGCTGAGCTTCTACTTCAAGGACCCGGACAGCGCGCCCGGTGTATATCCGGAGCATGATCTGTTCATTCAGCAGATGAAGCTGAAGAACACGCTGCGGCACATTATGGGTGAGGATCTGATCACGCATCTTGGGCTGGAGTACTACGGCGAGTAAACAAATTGGAACGGCCGAGAAGCCCTGCAATCGTGAAGGTTGCAGGGCTTCTTTGTTGGAGTGGGCATGGAGCAGACCGCGAGCGAGCGCCAATTCGACATACTGCGTCTTTATGGCGAGCTTGTGTCCGAACGTGAAGACTGGGGTGGCGCACTCGTATTGGCATGCGGAAGTAATGCTGAGATTGTGCCAACCGCCGTAAGCATCGCTAACGGGACATCTCTGTGGCTTACAGAGGATACGACCGAAGCCAGGGCAGCGATGCGGCGTGGCGAAGTGGATTTTGTCGTGAACACGCTCGATGAGGCTTTGCGCACGCTCAAGAACCAGATTCGGCAGGGAAGACCGCTTGGGGTCGCGTTGCTGAGCGATGTGGGTTCCGCTCTTGCTGAGATCGTTGAGCGCGGTTTATTGCCAGAGTTGATGCTTGGCGACGGTGCAGTCATGAACGGGGCACGATCTCGTTCGAGTATTGACATGCTCAGCGCCGCCGGGACGCACTTTCGTTACGGGCCATCGAGAGGCAAAGAGGCGGAACGGTGGGAGCGATCAATGATGATCCTCGATCGGATGCGCTATTACGCTTACCATGGTCAGGCGCACAGCCTGGAGGAGTTGCGAGCGATCGACGTGGAACTGCTTGCGGCTCTCTCTGAGGAAGATATCGCGCGGCGCCGCTGGCTACAGCGGGTTTCCCGATACATCCGTGACACTCCAGACGGAGGCAGGTGGGTCTGGCTCCGTGAACAAGAGGTTGAGGCGCTGTCAGATTCCATGCGTATCAGTCCTGAATCACGTTAAGGATCTCGGGCCAGAGGGTCTTAACTCCTCCAACGGACTTCGATGAGACCGGCAGCACCCGGTCGACGCCGTGGGCTTTCTTGAGAGCCGCGAGGGACTTGGTGAGCTGGTTGCCGCCCAGGCGGTCGGACTTGGTGCCGACGACAAGGTGCGGGCGTTGCATGCCGTGGAGAGCGTTGATCAGCAGGGTGTCGCTCTCCTGCGGGGGAATGTTGGTGTCGACTAGGCAGATGCAGAGGGCAAGCTGTTCGCGTTCGGCGAGATATGGCTCGATGAACTTGGGCCACTCGGCGGAGATGGACTTGGATATCTTGGCGTAGCCGTAGCCGGGCAAATCCGCGAAGATAAGCGCCGGCCGGGCGTTGAACTTGGCCTCTGTGCCGTCATGGAGCGCGAAGAAGTTGATGGCGCGGGTGCGTCCGGGCGTAGACGAGACTTTCGCCTCTTTGGACCCGAGCAGAGTATTGATGAGCGACGATTTGCCGACGTTGGAGCGGCCGAGGAACGCCACTTCCGGGGCGTCGAAGGTGCGGGACGCGTCCGGGAAGTGGTCGGGGCTCATGGCGGAGAGCAGAAACTTTGGAACGAAGCGCATGGTCTGAGCTTATCGCTTGTAGAGGCGGTGTGCGCGGAGACACAGAAGGAGATTGGAACTCTGGGGTAGGATGAGGCCGAATCCGTTATTTGCGCGAACGATCTGCGGCGCATCGCTGAGGAGGATTCTTGCGCAGTCCGTCGACGTCCAATACCGCGGGCGAGGGCCCTGGCAAAGAGTTGCTTGCAACGATTGCCGCAGTGTCGGGCGCCGCTGTGCTGGTGGGCGTCGTTGTGGCGCTGATTGGCACGCTGCTGTTGCTCGCAACGGGACAAGCGAATGCGCAGGGAACGACGCCGCCGGTGGCGATGCCATTGCTGCCGAGCAGTGTGGCCTTCGATGCGGCAGGAAATCTTTATTTTGCCGACACCAACCGGCACGTAGTCTATGAGTCGTCATTAGCGGGCGTGCTGAGCATCGTGGCGGGCGATGGCGTGCAGGGGTTGGGCGGCGATGGCGGTGCGGCAACCAGCGCGGAACTGAACGCACCGCAGGGAGTCGCGGTGGGGCCTGATGGGACGCTGTATATCGCCGATACGGGCAATCAACTCATTCGGGCGGTCAGCGGTGCGGTGATCACGACGTTTGCCGGCAATGGGAGCGTGGGATTTGGCGGCGATGGAGGAGCGGCAACCAGCGCGATGTTCCGCTGGCCCAACGCGCTGGCGATCGATGCGAGCGGGGCGCTCCTGGTTTGCGATTCTGGGAATGCGCGGGTCAGACGAATCAGCGCCGGCTTAATTCAAACGGTGGCGGGAAATGGGATTCAAGGATTTGCCGGGGATGGTGGCGCGGCGACGAGTGCTGAGCTGGACACCCCGACCGGGCTGGCGGTGGGGAGCGACGGCCGCATCTTTGTGGCGGACTCGCACAATCAGCGCATTCGGGCGATTGCGACCAACGGTGTCATCGCCACGTTTGCCGGCAATGGCGTGACCGGGTACGCAGGCGACAGCGGCCCGGCGACCGCAGCGGAGCTGGCGCTGCCGCGCGGGCTCATAGTCACGTCGGGCGGCGCCGTGATCTTTGCGGATTCGAATAATCAGCGGCTGCGCATGGTGAATGCGAGCGGGACGATCACGACAATTGCTGGCAGCGGTGTGCAGGGCGCCACGAGTGACGGCGTATCGGTGGGAGCGGCGGAAATGAACTCGCCGCGCGGGGTGGCATTGTCAAGCTTTGGCGCGCCGGTTTATGCGGACGCGCTGAATCGGATGGTGCGCGAGAGTGTGGCGAACGGGAACGTATACGTGCCGGCAGGGCTGGCTCCTGCTCGAACGACGCAGGTCGCGCTGAGCGCGAGTCCGGGCAACGGACAGACCGACGCGATGGTTACCGTTGCGGGGTCAGCGGGATCGGCCCAGGGCGTAGTGGAACTGGTGGATGCCGGGTCGTCGATTACGCAGACGACGCTGGCAGGAGGATCGGCAACGTTTGCGCCGCAAACGCTCTCGGCTGGGACGCAGTCGCTGTACGCCGCCTACCTGGGAGATGGAGTGAACCCGGCGTCCACGAGCGCCACAGTGAGCGTGAATGGCGGCCTCGCGGTGATTTCAGTGACGGCGAATCCGGCGACGACGGAGTATGGCCTGGCAATCCCGTTGCTCACGGGAACGCTGACGGGCGCGCTGCCACAGGATGCGGGCAGCATTGTGGTCACGTTTACGACAACTGCGGTTCCTCTGTCGCCGGTGGGAAGCTATCCGATCGTCGCGACATTGAGCGGGCCGGCAAGCGCGAACTACACGGTCGTGATGAGTCCGGGGTCGGGAGCATTGCAGATTGTTCCGGCGGCGAGTGTGACGGCAGAGCAGCCCTTGACGCAAGGTTCGTTCGCGGCCCTGCCGTTGTTGTTGAACGCGAGTGTTGGCTCGACGACGCAGGGATTGCCGACCGGCACCGTCACGTTCCGGGATAACGGGACGGTCGTCACTACCGCGCCACTGATGAATGGTGCGGCCAATGGCACGTATCTGTCGCCGGGGACAGGCTCGCACTCGCTGGTGGCCAGCTATGGCGGCGATGGCAACTTCCTGTCGAGCGCCTCGCCGGCGCAGACAACGATGGTTGCGGCTATGCCGGACTTCTCGATGGTTATGTCGGGATCGACGACGCAGACCGTCGCCGCGGGCGATGTTGCGAACTACGGCATGACGGTGGGGGCGCAGACGGGAGCGTTCACCGGGGTAGTGGACTTCAGCGCGAGTGGATTGCCGCCAGGAGCGACGGCGTCCTTCTCGCCGCCCCAGGTAGTTCCTGGAGCTGCGTCGGTGAACGTGACGATGAGTGTGCAGACGAGTGCGACGCTGCTAACGCTTGAGTGGAGGCGCGTTTCGGGCGCTGTGTTGGCCGGACTCCTGTTTCCGGTCTGGATGCTGGGAAGGCGCAGGCGGAGGTGCCACCGATGGCTGGCAATTTGCGGTTTGATGATGGGGATGCTTTCCATAGCGGGCTGCGGTGCACGGAGCATATCGACGACACTGGTGGGCGGAAAAACGTACGTGCTCACGGTGAAGGGAACGTCAACCAACCTGGCGGGGACCGTGGTGAGTCACTCGACGCAGGTTTCGTTGGTAGTTGAGTAAGAGGCCGGATTGCTCACGGTACGCAGCTGCCTTTGGGGGAAGCAGCGTTACCGACGCGATTGTGCATCTACTAAAAGGACACGCTGCAGGGATCGCGGTTTTGAGCTCAAAGCGCGTTACCCGCAATACCCGAAACGAGATCTATGCAACGCACGCTGCTTCCCGGAAAGCCCTATCCTCTCGGCGCCACTCCTACTGCCCTCGGCACGAACTTTGCGTTGTACTCCGAGAATGCTTCGGCGGTGCATGTTTGCCTGTTTGACGACTCCGGCAAGCAGATCGACTGCGTGGAGTTGAAGGAACACACTGCGTTTGTTTGGCATGGATTGCTGCGCGGGATTCAACCGGGACAGCGCTTCGGATATCGCGTGGATGGTCCGTGGGAGCCGGAAAAGGGCCTGAGGTTTAACAAAAACAAACTGCTGATCGATCCCTATGCAAAGGCCATCGCTGGCGAGGTGGACCATAAAGGGCCCATCATGCCCTATGACGTTAAGTCCGGCGACGATCTCAAGATGTGCAGCATCGATGATGCGGAGTTTGTGCCGAAGAGCGTTGTGGTGGATTGCCACTTTGACTGGGGCGAGGATTGTCCCCCGGAGACGCCCATCTCGGATTCGATTATCTACGAGATGAATGTCCGGGGCTTTTCCATCCGCAATCCCGACATTCCCGAGAAACTGCGCGGAACTTATGCGGGGCTGGCACATGACGCCAGCATTGAGTACTTGAAGAAGCTGGGAATTACGGCGGTCGAGCTGATGCCGGTGCACCACTTTATCGATGAGGGGCATCTGCTGGATAAAGGGCTCCGCGACTATTGGGGGTATAACACCCTGGGCTACTTCGCGCCGATGTCGCGGTATAGCTCGAGCGGCGATGACGGGGAACAGGTCAACGAGTTCAAGCAGATGGTGAAGCGGCTGCACGCCGAAGGGCTCGAGGTCATCCTGGATGTGGTCTACAACCACACCTGCGAAGGTAACGAGAAAGGGCCGATGCTTTCGCTCAAGGGTGTAGACAATACAACGTACTACCGCACGGTGGCTGATGATGGGCGGTATTACGTGGACTACACCGGCACCGGGAACACGCTGAATGTGTATCACCCGCAGACGTTGAAGCTGATCATGGACAGCCTGCGCTACTGGGTCTCCGAGATGCATGTGGATGGTTTTCGCTTTGATCTCGCATCGACGCTGGCGCGCGAGCTGCACGATGTAAACAAGCTGGGAGCGTTCTTCGATACGATCCATCAGGATCCTACCCTTGCAGACGTGAAGCTGATTGCCGAACCATGGGACATTGGAGAGGGCGGCTACCAGGTGGGCAACTTCCCGGTTCTGTGGGCGGAGTGGAACGGCAAGTATCGCGACACCGTGAGGCGGTTCTGGAAGGGCGACAGTGGACAACTGTCTGACTTCGCGTATCGGCTGACGGGATCGAGCGATTTGTACAAGAGCGATGGGCGCAAACCTTCGGCGTCCATCAACTTCGTTACGGCGCATGATGGATTCACACTGTGCGACCTGGTCAGCTTTAACGAAAAGCACAACGAGGCGAATCTCGATAACAATACCGACGGCACCGACCACAACGACAGCTGGAACATGGGCGTGGAAGGGCCGACGGACGACGCAGAGATCAATAAGTTGAGAGAGCGGCAGACGAGGAATTTTCTGGCGACCCTGATGCTCAGTCAGGGTGTTCCGATGCTGCTTGGCGGAGATGAGTTTGCACGGTCGCAGCGCGGTAACAACAACTGCTACTGCCAGGACGACGAGCTGACCTGGTACGACTGGAAGCTGGATGAGCCGCGTAAACGGCTGCTGGAGTTCACCTCGAAGTTGATCAAGTTGCGCAAGGACCATCCTAACCTGCATCGGCGGAGGTTCTTCCAGGATCGTGTGATTCGTGGGTCCGTGGTGCGTGACATCGCATGGTATGGAACCGATGGGAACGAGATCTCGGACGATGCATGGAGCGAGGAGTGGAACCGGTCGATTGGGCTGATGCTCAATGGACAGACGCTACAGGTGATGGACGATGAGGGCCATCCGGTGGTGGACGATAGCTTCCTGATTCTCGTAAATGCCGCGGCCGAGGGCGTCGAGTATGTATTGCCAGAACCGCCGGACGGGAATCCATGGCGGCAGGTGCTGGATACGGAGAATATCGAGAACCCTTTCTGCGACGCCGAGGTGGAGCAGAAGGTGATCCTTGGTGGCAGATCGATACGTGTCTACTCGGATTGCGCGGAGGATGTTCGGAAGTCGCCGGTGCGCTACAAACTGACACGAACGCTGTAGAAGCGGGTTTGCGAGATTCTTATTCAGCCGCGCTCGTTCCATTGACCCCGAGGAGATCGACGAACAGTGTGTAGCCGCGGTGGGTTGCGAGGCTGAGCGCGCTGTCTTCCTTGTTATTGCGGGCACTGACGCTTGCTCCCTTTTCGATGAGCAGCCGGCCGATGGGGACGTTGCCTTCGACAGCGGCGAGCATCAGAAGCGTCCAGCCATTCTGATTGGCGAGATTGGGATCGAGGCCAGCATCGAGGGCCGCGCGGAGACCCGCCTCGTCACCACGTTTGATCAGGTTTTGTGCACCGCGATAGGTCATGATTTGGTCCTCAGGTTAAAGTACTTGGCGACGGTTCATGGTAGCTCAATCGCGCAGGCGTGATGTTGATTGACGGCGTCGCCGGAGGGAGTGGTATGCTTTTGCAACTCTCTGAGGATACGTCTTTGATGTGGACAGCACGTGGGCTTCGGCTATCGACAATATTTTGTGGGGCTCTTGGGTGTGCGGTCTCGGTTGGGCAGACGCCTGGTTGTGGTGTGGCGCCTGTGGGTTTGCGGCCGGTTCAGCCGAACATTTTCAGTGAGCAGCAGGAGATTTGGCTAGGGCAGGTAGAAGCAGACCTGACAGAAGGAGAGGTGCGGCCGGTTCATGACCTGTCGCTGAGCGCGCATTTGCAGGCGATTGCGGACCGGCTGATCGCAGTACTCCCGCCGACCAGGATCCAATTCCGCGTCATCATGATCGATTCCAACGAGGTAAATGGATTCAGCATCGCGGGCGGGCACATCTACATCACGCGCAAACTAGCTGCTGCCGCGCAGAATGACGACGAACTTGCCGGGGTGATCGGGCATGAGATCGGGCATATCATCTCGCACCAGTTTGGATTCGAGACGACCAAAGAGATGAAGCGTCTGCTCAACGTTACGAGCGTTGGCGATGAGACCGATATTCGCAAGAAGTATGAGGACATGCTGGATGCGGAGTATCGCGATAAGCATCCCGAACTGAGTGAGACGGACGCTGACCAGGCAGAGGCGGACCAGATAGGACTCTATGCAATGTCGGCAGCGGGGTATCGGCCAGAGACGTATGCAGAGTTCTGGGACCGCACGTTTTTCGTCGAGGGGAAGACAGGAAGCCGGCTTGGCGACTTGCTGCTCATGACCAAGCCATCGCAGAAGCGGCTGAGATCGATGAAGGCGATGATTGCGGCGCTGCCTCCTGGTTGCGGCCGGAAGAACTCGGCCCAGGATCAGAAGGAATTTGCGCAGTGGCACCAACTGGTTGTCGCGAATCAAAAAGGGACAGAGAGCTTGCGATCAGAGGCGATCAGCGAGGTAACGCTGACCCCGCCGCTGCGTATGGAACTTAGTCAGGTGCGCTTCAGCCCGGACGGAAAGTCGATCCTTGCACAGGACGAGAGTTCAATTTTCGTGCTGTCGCGCGAGCCCTTGGCGGTGCGCTATCGGATTGACGCGAGTGGAGCGTTGCCGGCGAATTTCAGCCCCGATTCGCAAAGCATCACGTTCAGTACGCCGGGTCTGCACATCGAGCAGTGGAGCGTGAATGAGAAGAAGCTGTTGGCGGCGCGGGAGATGTTTCCGCGCAAGACCTGCTATGACTCGAGACTGGCGCCGGACGGGAGGACGCTGGTATGCGTTGAATTTGATATTGATCAGGACGAGCTTGCCCTTGCACTGCTCGATACAACCAGCTCTGAGGTTGTATGGGAGAACAAGCACTGGATGCAGCCGGGTTATCAGCTCGCGCTTTCGCTGTTCCTGTCGAATGCAGTTGAATCGAGTGCGCCGGTATTTCTCGCCAGTTATGCGCCCGACGGAAATACAATACTGTTCGCCGGGGGAAACCAAAAGGTAGCCTTCAATCTGCGCGATCGAACGGTCATAAAGATCGGCAGTGGGCTGCGCGATTTGATATCCGGAGCGTATGCGTTTGTCGGCAATGACAAGGTTGCAGGTGTGAACCTCTTTGATACAGCAAAGTCGAATATCTTGAGTTTTCCGGATGGAAGGGTTCTGGAAAAGGTGAAGATGCCTTTTCTGGAAATGGCAGCGGTGAGCAATCCGGGAATCAGCCTCAATGTACTGACCTATGGCCTGAAAGACTATGGGGTTGGGCTGTGTGATCTTATCGGGTCGAAGATCGTGACCGCCACGAACTCACGGGCGCTCGATCAATACGACCAGATAATGGTGGCGGAGACGCTTGGTGGTGGGCTTGCCATTGGCCCTGTTGGAAACGTTGACGTGAAGAAGATGAAGCGGGCTGAGCTACCCCTGAGCCCGCTGCCGTGGTATCCGGTCACTTCGCTCTCGAAGGATGGAAAGTACCTTGCGCTCTCGACCAAGCAGCGGGGCGAGTTGTGGGATCTTGCATCCGGCAAGGAGTTTGGAATGGTGCACGGGTTTACGGATGCAATGTGGACCGATGACGACACGGTATTTCTGGATATTGCGAAGACTGCCGCTGATGAGCGGCATATGGCAATGATTTCTACAGCAACACGCACGGTGAAGAAACTGGATTACAAGGTCGACGACGAGACGCACATGCGGTATGGGCGGCTTACGGACTGGAAGCTCGATGAGAAGAAGAACTCCTGGACACTGGCGCTTCACGATCCAGCAGATGACAAGGTGGTCTGGACCAGAAGCTTTCCAGACAAATTCTTCGGCTACACGGCAAGTTACGGAGATCGTGACCTAATCTTCAAATTCGAACTCGATTCTCACATTGCGAAGGAGGCAATGAAGGCCGATCCTGTACTGGCTGCGCAGGCGCAGGGTATCAGGGACAAAAAGTCCGCGGCGCTAATCAAGATATTGAGCGGCAAGACGGGGGAGGATGCGGGATCGCTGGTGGTGAAGTTGCCGCCGAACTTTTCGGGGACCGACGGTTTAAACCGGGCAGGAGATCTGCTCTATGTACAGGGATCTGATGACCGCACGGCGGTGTATTCCATTGCGACGGGCAAGCAAGTGTTGGATTTGATTGGCTACGTGAGGGCGCTCGATCCGGCGACAGGCCGCGTGCTGACGGCCAATCGCGTGGGTGAGGGCACCGTGTACAACGCCAAGGGGGTAGAGCTTGCGCATTACCTGCTGGGCGACCCGATACGGTTTGCGCTGTTCCGCGAGAATGCTGGAGTGGTGACGATTCTGACTGCAGATCAAAAGGTGCGGACGATGAAGGTGGGATCTGGCGAGAGCGATACGAGCGCGGCGGCGCAAATTTCGTCTAAGTAAATTCACTCCGCCAGGTGCTGGGGCTTTTCGCCGAACTGTTCGCCAAAAACGAAGCGTTCGACGAGCATGCAGAGGATGTGCTCCAAGGCCAGGTGGGATTCCTGAATGTTCATGGTCGTGTCGGAGGGGACGATGACGTTGATGTCGGAGAGCTCCTTCATGGCACCGCCGTTATTGCCGGTATAGGAGACGGTGTGGAGGCCGAGATTGCGGGCACGCTTCAGGGCCTTGATGCAATTCTTCGAGTTGCCCGAGGTGGAGATAGCGAGGAGCACGTCGCCCGGCTGGCCGAGGGCTTCGACCTGGCGCTCGAAGATGTGGTCGAAGTAATAATCGTTGCCAACCGCGGTGAGGATACTGGTGTCTGTCGTGAGGGCAATCGCGCGAAGAGCCGGGCGGTCGATGGTGAGTCGCGCGACGAACTCGGCGGCAAGGTGTTGAGCGTCGGCGGCCGAGCCTCCATTGCCGCAGACGAGCAGCTTGTGGCCGGACTTCATGGAGTCGGCAGTAAGCCGAGCGGCGGCGACAACGGCGTCGTGGATGGTCTCATCGCGGAGGACGCGGGTCATGGTGGAGATGGATTGGGCGAGCTGGCGTTTGACGATGTCGATCATGGTGCGTCCTCCCGGAGTGCACGAATGGGGGTTGCGAGCCTGAGCGTTCGCGGATTCATGTGCCCGAGTTTATGATGCGTGAAAACGATACATGAATTGCCTGGCCTTAGCGCAGTCGATTGTTGGCTTTAGCGCAGGTACGCGTCGTCGCCGGTGATCCAGTCCTGGCGGGGCGGCGCGAAGATGTCGAAGTCGATGGTGTCTTCGAGAGCCTCGGCGGAGTGAGGAAGGTTGCCGGGGATGACCAGGATCTCGCCCTCGCGGATGATCTTCTCAACGGTTGATCCTTCTTCGCCGAGTACGAAGAGCAGCGCTCCCTTTTCGATAAACGTGATTTGCTCGTTCGGGTGCTGGTGGCGGGGAACGATGCAGCCCTTTTTGAGGACGATGCGCGCGAACATGGACTGTGATCCGTTGACGAACTGGCGGGTGAGCAGGGGATTGAGCTGTGTGGCAGGGATGTCGGACCAGCGGGTGTGAAGCAGTTCTTCAGACATGTCCAAAGAGTATCGCAACCTTGGGGCAAAGGCATCAGTGGAAGGAAGAGGATGTTGTAAAGTAAGGGGAACTGAACAAAAGCTGTGGGATCGCGAGCGGCAGCATGCTTGCAGATCGATACGAACTTCTGTGCCGCCGGGCGCGACTGCCGGCATTTGCACACCGGGTGATCTGATGTCCGGCGAAGGTGATGAACATATGGGTTGGATGAAGCAATATTCCCCAGAGGCGGTCGGCGCGCGGCGATCGCGGTGGTCCTTGGGATCGACTAAGCGACGGATGGCTGCACGGTGGCTGATGGGCCTTCTGCTGTGTTGGAGCATGGCAGCGGGGATGGCCTGGGCGCAGACGCCGGCATCAAGCCAGGCGGACAGGATTGCAGCGCTCGAAAAGACCGCCGGAGAGAATGCCACGGCGATCGCCAAGGCGCAGAGCGCCGGAGACAACGCGTGGATGCTGACCAGCGCTGCGCTGGTGCTGATGATGAGCGGGCCAGGGCTGGCGCTGTTTTACGGCGGCCTGGTGCGGAAGAAGAACATTCTCGGAACCATGATGCAGACGTTCGCGATGATGGCAGTGATCACGGTGCTATGGGCGTTCGTGACGTATTCACTGGCGTTCGGAACGGGCAATGCCTTCATTGGCGGCCTGCACAACGTGTTCCTGCGCGGCGTCGGGCTCGCCCCTGATCCGGCGTACGCGCCGACAATCCCTCTCCAGACGTACATGGTGTATCAGCTGATGTTTGCGATCATCACGCCGGCGCTGATTACAGGAGCCTTTGCCGAGCGGATGAAGTTTTCCGCGATGCTGGTGTTCATGATGCTGTGGGCGATCCTGGTGTACTCGCCGATGGCTCACATGGTGTGGGGCGTGGGCGGCCTGCTCAACGCCGCGGCCGTCGGAACCGGTGGCCTGGCCGGGCGGTTTCCTTGCCTGGACTTTGCAGGCGGGACGGTGGTGCATGTGACCTCGGGTGTGAGCGCGCTGGTGACCGCGCTGTACCTGGGCAAGCGGCTCGGATTTCCGCAGAAGGCCTTCATGCCGCACTCGGTGGTGTTGAGCTTTATCGGCGCCTGCCTGCTGTGGGTTGGCTGGTTCGGATTCAACGCGGGGTCGGCGCTGGCGGCCAGCGGGCTGGCAACTTCGGCGTTCGTGGCAACGCACTTTGGAGCGGCCGCGGCTGCGATTGGCTGGTCGGCGGCGGAGTGGTTGCGCAACGGGAAACCTTCGGCGCTGGGTGCGATCTCCGGCGCGGTGGCAGGGCTCGTAGCGATCACGCCGGCGTCCGGTTTTGTGACGCCGATGAGCGCTCTGTGGATTGGCCTGCTCGCCGGCGTCTTCTGCTTCTTCATGGTCGTTATCGTGAAAAATATCTTTGGCTATGACGACTCACTGGACGCGTTCGGCGTGCACGGGGCCGGCGGGACGCTGGGAGCGATCCTGACCGGTTTCTTCGCGAGTTCGGTGATCAATCCGATCTTTGGCGCGGGGAAGGCGACCGGTTTTTTCGAGGGGAATCACGGACAGATTCTCAACCAGTTGATCGGCGTAGTCATCGCCTGGACGATTTCCATCCTCGGTACGCTGATAATTTTATTTGTAGTTGATAAGCTGATTGGCCTGCGTGTAAGTGAGGATGACGAACGCGCGGGACTCGATCTGTCGCAGCATGGCGAAGAGGGCTATGACTGGGAAGGCGGGTAGGCACGCAATCGATGCAGGAAGGAACGAGAGGCAGAAATGCAGAAGATTGAGGCAATCATCCAGCCATCCAAGCTGGATGCGGTAAAAGATGCTTTGGTAGAGGCCGGTATCTCCGGGATCACGATCTTTGAGGCGCGTGGGCATGGTCGCCAGAAGGGACATACGGAGTTCTATCGAGGGCGCGAGTACGCCGTCGATCTACTGCCCAAGGTCAAGCTGGAGCTGGTTGTGTCGGATGAAATGAAGGACAAGGCCATCGACGCGATCATCAGCGTTGCGCGGACAGGACGTATCGGCGACGGAAAGATTTTTGTTTCAAGAATTGACGAGGCCATAAGGATTCGCAACGACGAGCGCGGAGAGATCGCGCTGTAAGGGGTGCAGCGACGAACCGACTGTCAAACAACGCGAACGACGACGGCGGCGGAGTGAATCCAACGCCGGGGGTGACGGCGCGCGGGGTGTATGTACAGCGGATGGCGGAGATTCGCGGCAACTTTGAAGCGAGCGGCGATGGACTGCAGGCAGCGGCGTCCCGCTCGGCTTTGGTCGACGGTCTGGTCATGCAGTTCTGGGAGCAGCAGGTCGCGGCTAACCCGAAGCTGGCCAAAGGCGTTGCCGTCTGCGCGATCGGTGGGTTCGGGCGCGGACAGCTGTTTCCCTGCTCCGATGTGGACGTGATGTTTTCGGTGGAGAAGGACGCGCAGAAGCTGGCCAAGGAGCCGATTCGAAGCGTTTCGCAGTCGCTCTGGGACTGTGGCCTCCAGGTTTCGTTAGTGACCCGGCCTCCGGGCGAGAGCGAGCGTCTGGACGCGGCGAATCCCGAGTTTGCCCTGGCTCTGCTGGACCTGCGGTTTCTCGGCGGGGACCAGGACGTATTTGCCACGCTAAGAGAGAAGTCCGTCGTAAAGCTGCGGTTACGCGATGGCAAGGCAATCGGTGTAGAACTGGCGAAGCTTACCAGGGAACGTCATGCGAAGTTCGGCGACACGCTGTTTCATCTGGAGCCCAATATCAAGGATTGTCCAGGCGGCCTGCGGGATGCGAACGTTCGCCAGTGGCTGCTTGGGCTGCCGGCAGGGAAGAACACGCAGAGCGTGGCAGGCGCGGTGGCCTTGAGCCCCAGCAGCGAGGAGTTTCAAGAAGCAGTGGCATTTCTGGCGGCCGTCCGTTGCTTTCTGCACTATCGCCATGAGCGCGACGACAATACGCTCGACTGGCAGGCGCAGGATGCGGCGGCGGCGCACCGAATTGGGCTGCCGGGGTCGGGGCGCGGCAGCGTCGATTCAGCGTACTGGATGCGAGCCTACTTCCGTCACGCGCGCGTGATTGAGAAATGCTTGCTGCGGGAGGCTGAAAGTGCTGGGCTCGAGGTGGAAACCCCATCCGTTGCGCGAAAGATTCGTGTGCCGGAGCAGGCTGGGTTCCAGATCAAGGCCGGGGTTCTGGACCTGAGAGAGACCTCTTCCAGTGGCGTTGACGCAGCCTATGAGCCGGAGATTGTCCTGGCAGCGTTTCGAGCGATGGCGGAGAGTGGGGCGCGGCTGTCGCAGAGCAGCGAAGAGCGGATTGCGAATGCCATTCCACGACTTTCGTCGAACCTGGAAGAAGGCCCGGGATTATGGAGGCAGCTAGGTGCGATCCTGGTCGGTCAGCGCGCCGGACATGCCTTGCGCGCCATGCATGCCCTGGGCGTGCTGGAGCTGATCCTCCCGGAGTTTCATGGAATTGATGCGCTGGTGATTCGGGATGCCTACCACCGCTATACGGTCGATGAGCATACGTTCGTGCTGATCGACACATTACACGGCCTGTCTGCCGGGCCGAAGAAAGACGCGCGCAAAGAGGTCGAGGAGTGGCGGGTGAAGTTTGGTGCGATTCTTGCCGAGCTGCAGAATCCGGGGCTTCTGTATCTGGCCGCGGTGCTGCACGACACCGGCAAAGGCCGCGTCAGCGAGAATCACGCGGCGGAGAGTGCTCGGCTTGCTCAAAGTGTGCTGAGCCGGCTGGAGATGGATGGCTACGACGGCGGCCTGGTGATGCGGTTAATCGAGACGCACCTTGAGATGTCGGCTGCGATGCGGCGGGACATCTTCGATGCTGAAACGGTTCGGGCGTTTGTGGGTAAGGTGCAGACGCACGAGTCGCTGCGCATGCTGACGTTGTTCACCTACGCCGACATTGCAGCGGTGCATCCAGACGCGCTGACGCCATGGAAGGCAGAGAACCTGTGGCGCCTCTACATCGCGACGGCCAATCAACTGGATAGGAATGTCGACGAGGTGCGGGTCCATACGCGCGTGTCCGCAGGGGCGCTGGGCGGATGGCGCAAGGATGAGAAGATCACCCGCGTGCTTTCGCTGGTGCCGGGCAGGGAAACGGCGATGGAGCAGTTCCTCGAGGGCTTTCCGGAGAGGTATGTCAGCACCCGCTCCTCAGAGACCATGCGACAGCACTTCGAGATGACCCAGCACTTCGCGGAAGACTCGTTCCAGATGACGTTCCAGCACGGGGCGACGCAGTCCGGATCTGTCGTGAGCGAGATCACCCTCGTGACCCAGGACCGGCCACGGCTGTTTGCCGGCATGGCGGCTGCCCTCGCTGCCTGGGGAATGAATGTGGTGACGGCGGATGCATTTGCCAACCAGGCGGGCGTGGTCGTCGATACCTTTCGGTTTACCGATACCTTCAAGACCCTGGAGTTGAATGACAGCGAGCGCGATCGCTTCCTCTCCAGTGTGCGGGACCTGGTGGCGGGCCGTGCGTCCGTGGAAAAGCTGCTGAGCGGACGCCGCCGGGCAAAGCGGAGGCCCCCCCTCGTCCCGGTGGAGACCAGCATCGAGTTCGACGAGACGGCTTCGTCGCACAGCACTTTGTTGCAGGTAATCGCGCAGGACATTCCGGGGCTTTTGCGGGCGATCAGCGCGACCCTGAGTGAGCGGGGGCACAATGTGGAAGTCGCTCTGGTCGACACCGAAGGCGAGACCGCGATCGACGTCTTTTATCTCACGACCGGCGGTAAACGGCTGACGGCCGAGCAGGAAGAGGAATTACGCCAGGGCCTGATGGAAGCCATCGAGGCGAACAGCCGCTGAGACAAGTTTGCCGCGTCCCGGTTCATAATTCTGGGAGGTGAACCAACCTCTTTGAGGGACCGCCGCATCCCACACGAACAAGCACTAAATTGTAAAAGCCATGGAAAGTTCGTTAAGCGCCCGGCAATTATGGACGATTATGGGCCAAATCTCATAGCGTCATGAAACCAGGCAGTTCCCGAGAACGTATACTGACCGTCATGAGCCACACTTCGAACCAGATGCCGACCATGGGTGAGCCGACCACGGCTCAGCAGCCGAGTGACCGTTACCTTTTCGGTAACCTGGAGAGCTTTGGCAAGAACCGCCAGATGGTGCAAGAGGTGAACTGGGGAAGCCGCCAGCCTGAGGGCGTGGTTCTGGCTTCCCTGGATGCTGCTGTTAACTGGGTACGAAAGAATTCGATCTGGCCCATGACTTTTGGCTTGGCATGCTGCGCCATCGAAATGATGTCCATGGGTGGGTCGAGATACGACATTGCGAGGTTTGGCGCAGAAGTCTTCCGGCCGTCACCGCGGCAGAGCGATCTGATGATCATCGCTGGCCGGGTTTCGCAGAAGATGGCCCCCGTCATTCGCAGGCTTTACGAGCAGATGCCTGAACCAAAGTGGGTGATCTCGATGGGTGCATGCGCTACTTCGGGAGGCGTCTTTAATAATTACGCGCTTCTGCAAGGTGTTAATCAAGTGATACCGGTCGATGTGTACGTGCCGGGATGCCCGCCTCGGCCAGAGCAGCTGTTGTACGCGATCACGTTGTTGCAGGAGAAGATTCAGGCCAGCCGTGGAACCATCCGGCAGACGCTGAATCTGGACTGAACGAAGGATTTCTGGAATGAATTGGGCCTGTACTCGGGTCTTAACAGAAAGGGTTCATCTCGAAATCAGGAACAAAGACGAGATGGAGTTGCTGTAGCGTTGTAGCTGGAGAACTGGGTGCTTTGAGGCTGCTAAAGATTTTTATTAGCACAATCGGGCATTCGAGGTACACTTTTCGGGAATGGTTATAGGTATAGTTAGAAGGCTAACCACTAATAATAGCCATCGAACATTGAATTTAGAAGCTTGACTTGGAGGATCGTCGAATGTCTTATCGCCCATTTCGCAATATCGGCCGGTTGGCTCTGGCTGCGTGTGCGGTCAGTTTTGGAGTAGCCAGCGCGGGTGCGCAGAGCACGTTGCCAAATGCACCCAATCCATCGCGTGTAGACATTTTCACGGGCTACTCCTACTACGGATTGCACAGCATTAACCAGCCCTCGGGCGAGCAGTTTGGCTCCGTAAATGAGGGTGCCATCGGCAGCGGCGCCTACTACTTCAACAAGTATTTCGGTGGCGAATTCGCCATGATTGCCAACCCCAACGGCAACGGTGACGGCTTCTACGGCTATTATGTCGGCCCGATCTTCCGCCTTCCGATGCAGAACTACACGCTCTTTGCCCATGGTATGGTGGGCGGCGTTCACGGCGTAGGCCCCAACAACCCGGGCGGCGTCGGCTACAACCCCTACCAGTGGGGCGTTGGCCTGATGACTGGCGGAGGTATGGACTACGACCTTCCCTGGTTTAATCATCGCCTCGGTTTGCGCCTGTTTGAGGCGGATTATCGCTATACGCACCTTAACTTTGGTCCGGCAGATCCAGCCGTCTATCTTCAAGGTGGCCGCGCAAATCTGTCTGGCGCGGAACTCAGCACCGGTCTTCTCTTCCACTTCGGCAGCATCGTCCCGCCGCCGCCGGTTACCTATGCCTGCGCAGTGACGGCGCCGACCGGAACAATCTATCCTGGCGACCCGGTCACAGTTACCGGCACCGCGACCAACCTGCGCCCCAAGAAGGACGTCCACTACACCTGGACCTCTGACAGCGGCACAGTCTCGGGTGATTCCAACGTTGCGTCGATCGACACCAAGACGCTCTCCGCCGGAACCTACACGGTCAAGGGTCACGTTGAACAGGGTCCGAAGCCTGGCATGTTCGCTGATTGCAGTGCGCCATTTACGGTGACGGCATTCCAGCCGCCGACCATCTCCTGCTCGGCGAATCCAAGCACCCTCAATGCGGGTGATCCTTCGACCATCACGGCTGCAGGCGTAAGCCCGCAGAATCGTCCTCTGACCTACAGCTACAGCGCTACGGCTGGATCGATCAGCGGCAACACTGCTTCGGCGACTCTGTCGACGACCGGTGCGGCTCCTGGCACGACGATTACCGTGACCTGCAACGTGGTCGATGACAAGGGCCAGACTGCCTCGTCGCAGACGACGGTTACGCTGAATGCGCCGCCGCCGCCTCCTGCGCCTGTGACCCAGAGCCTGTGCGCCATCACCTTCGACAAGGACAAGGCACGTCCGACCCGCGTGGACAATGAAGCCAAGGCTTGCCTTGACGACATCGCCCTGACGGCGCAGCGTGACACGACCGCGAAGCTTGCGATCGTGGGTAACTCGGCCCCAGTCAAGGTCATGGGCAAGTCCACCCCCAAGAAGGAACAGGCGGCTACCGACCTGGCGAACAAGCGCGCTGCAGAGCGTGCCGTCAACGAGAAGGCGTACCTGGTAACGGAGAAGGGTCTGGATGCCTCGAGCATCTCGGTCTACACCGGAACCGCGGGAACCAACTCGGCCGCCACGACGCTGATTCCTGCTGGCGCTACCCTGGACCAGACCGGACTCACCGCAGTGGATGAGACGGCGGTCAAGGCTGTGCCACGCAAGGGTGCGGCTCCCCGCCACGCTAAGAAGGCGGCACCAGCCACCATGTAATCCTGCCTCAACGAACCGCAACGGCCGGCTGGGAGCAATCCCATCCGGCCGTTGTACTTTAACATTGACCCCACATTCTGCCTTTCTCGCGCTTCGTCTGCACGCATCAGCCTAGGTAAGTCCACCTCCCTTCGTGCGTGCCGATCGCCGAAGTTTGGGTTAGCCTTATGAAATAGGAGACATTTGTTGAAGAGCTTGAAATCCCTGGCCATGCGTGTGCTTGCAGTTCTCGTCCTGAGTTGGATATTTGCCATTCCGATGCATGCGGTGAACTGGTTTCCCTTAGGACCGTATGGGGGAGACGCGCGCTGTTTTGCGGCCGACCCTGCAAACTCGAAGCATCTCTACCTGGGAACCGCCAGCGGGTGGATCTACGAGTCGCACGACGGCGGAGGAACCTGGTCGCGCCTGAGTCAAATTCGCGATCGCAATGACCTGATCATCGATCACATTCTCACCGACGCAAGGAACCCGCGGCGTCTGGTCGTTGGTGCGTGGATTGTGGATCATCCCGACGGGGGAATGTTCATCAGTGAAGATGGCGGAAAGACCTGGAATGATGTTCCCCAGATGCATGGCCAGTCCGTGCGGTCACTGACGCGGTCAGATTCCAACCCCGACATGATGGTCGCGGGAACGCTGCTGGGAGTGTTTCGCACCACGGACAACGGCTTGCATTGGAACCAGATCAGCCCGGCCGGCAGCACGGAGATTCATGAAGTACAGTCGGTCGCGATCGACCCGAAGAATCCGCAGATCATCTATGCCGGCACATGGCATCTGCCGTGGAAGACCGTCGATGGTGGAGCACACTGGGAGAACATCAAGCAGGGAATCATCGAAGACTCGGATGTTTTCTCGATCCTTGTAGACCCGGTGCAGTCCCAGACGGTGTATCTGAGTGCCTGTTCAGGAATCTACAAGAGCGTTAATGCGGGGACCTTGTTCAAGAAGGCTCCGGGTATTCCCTCAGCAGCGCGCCGCACGCGCAAGCTGCTGCAGGACCCCGGGCATCTGTCGACGGTATATGCAGGCACCACGCAAGGGCTCTATCGCACCCTGGATGCCGGTCAGACCTGGGGCCCCTTGACTCCCGACAACGTGATTGTCAACGACGTCTATGTCGATCCGAAGGACTCTGGACATGTCTTGCTGGCGACGGACCATGCGGGGGTTTTGCGCAGTGAAGATTTTGCCGCAAGCTTTCACCAGTCCAACACCGGATTTTCGGCGCGCCAGGTGGTGGCATTCGCGGCCGATTCCATTCACCCTGCAGTCGTCTATGCGGGTGTGGTGAATGACAAGGAGGAAGGTGGTGTCTTCCAGAGCGTCGACGGGGGCGTTCACTGGCGCCAGGACAGCGTGGGCCTGGACGGGCGCGACGTCTACAGCCTGGCCTCGACCCCGGCCGGCACGCTGCTCGCCGGAACCACCCATGGAATCTTTCGACTGCAGGGCGAAGTCTGGGTCAACACGGGCCAGTGGCTGAAAAATGCAGCGCATGAGAAACGGCCGGGTTCCGAATCTGCATTGCCGTCGCACGACGACAGCCGCCTGATGCGCCAGCCCCTGGTTGATTCAATCGTCTATTCCCTCGTCTCGGACGGAAACTTCTCGACCTTTGCCGGAACGTCCGATGGTCTCGTGCACAGCGAGAACGATGGCGTTGCATGGACTCCGATGTCGACGCTGCACATGGGCGAGGTGCGATTCTTTGCCGTGGACCGCGGTGTCATGATCGCGGCGGGACTGAAGCGGATGTCGCTCTCAACCAATGCCGGCGCGCGATGGGTGCCCCTCGCACTGCCGGCGGCGCTGACGCAGATCTCCGCGGTTGCCGTCGATGGCAGCATGAACCTCTGGGTGGGCGGCCGTGAAGGCGTCTTCTACTCAGCGGACGAGGGCGCCAGCTGGCGGCCGATCCAGAACCTGGAGACTCCTCAGGTAGATGCGATCTACTTCGATCGCTCCAACAATCGGATCCTGCTGACCACAGCCAACTCGACGATGGTCTTTGCGGTTCAGCTCCCGGATCACAAGGTCCGATACTGGGATACCGGCTGGAAGCTACGCTTTGCACGTCCGATGGGTACTCATCTCCTGGCGGCCACACTGTACGACGGCGTCGTCATTCAGCCGAAGATGGTCGACTCAGAGTTTGGTAAGGAGTCCTCCGGGCCCGCGACCAAGGCAAGCCTTGCGGGCGTGGGCTCTCAGCAGCCCTAGAGCCGGAGGCTCACAACGGAGCTAGAATAGAGAGGTATGGAAGCAACTATCTCCACGCCGCGCCCTCGCCACTCGTTTCAGACCGACGACCCTGCTCTCGAGCCGATCGCGACGAAGGTTCAGGCAGGCGAGCGCCTCACCTTCGATGACGGTCTCACCCTGTATCGCAGCGGAGACATCCTGGCCGTTGGCTGGATGGCGAATCTGGTACGTGAGCGGCTGCATGGCGATGTGGCCTACTTCAACGTGAATCGGCACATCAATCCTACGAACGTGTGTGTGGCGTCGTGCCGGCTGTGCGCGTTCGGACGCAAGAAGGGCGAGGCCGACACCTACACCATGGCTCTTGAAGAGGCGTGGGAGACGGCTGGCCAGGGGCTTACCGAAGCAGTCACCGAGTTTCACATTGTTGGCGGCCTCCACCCCGATCTGCCGTTCGAGTACTTTATGGATCTCGTGCGCGGCCTGAAAGAGCGCTACCCCAAGGTCCACATCAAGGCCTTCACCATGGTTGAGATTTCCTTCCTCGCCAAGATTGGAAAGATCTCGATTGCGGAGACCATCGAGCGCATGAAGGCGGCCGGTGTGGACTCATGCCCGGGCGGCGGCGCCGAGATCTTCGCTGACCGCGTGCGCCACATCATTTGCGATCATAAGATCGATGGAAGCGAGTGGCTGGAGACGGCTCGGTTGCTGCACAAGGCCGGTCTGCGATCCAATGCGACGATGCTCTACGGGCACATAGAAAACGATGAGGATCGTGTGGACCACCTGCTGAAGCTGCGCGATGTGCAGGACGACACGGGTGGATTCCAAACATTTATTCCGCTCAGCTTCCATCCGGACAATACAGCGCTCGGACATCTGCCCAAGTCGAGCGGCATGACGGATATTCGGCAAATCGCTGTGAGCCGATTGCTGCTGGACAACTTTCCGCACATCAAGAGTTACTGGCAAATGGTGACGCCGAAGATGGCGCAGATTTCGCTGCGTTTCGGCGCGGACGACATCGACGGCACGGTGGTGGAAGAGAAGATCTATCATGACGCGGGCGCGAATACACCGCAGGGGCTGCGCCGCCAGGATCTGGTGCGACTCATCACCGAGGCAGGGCGCGTTCCCTTTGAGCGAGACACGCTGTACCGTGCCGTCACGCGCAGTGAAGATAGCTTCACGGTAGCGGTGTAGAAGGCGCGTCTCTTCAATAGCTTGCGTAAGTGCTCGATGGGTGAAGAAGGTGGGAATCATACTACGTCCCTATCGCGTGAATGACCTGGACGCGATGCATGCGCTGGACGTCGTGTGCTTCGATAAGCCTTTCCGCTTTTCCCGCGGTGCGATGCGACGCTTCGCCGAATCCAAAAGAGCGCGCGTGGTCATTGCGGAAGATAGCGACGCGTTGGTGGGTTTCGTCATCCTGAATATAGAGAACACCGAAGAGGCACGGTTCGGCTACATCGTCACGTTAGATGTGTCTCCCGATCATCGGCGGATGGGCGTGGCTGGGCAGTTGATGCAGGCTGCCGAGAGAGAGGCGTTTCGTGAAGGCTGCGGTGCCGTTGTGCTGCACGTCTTCACCGGCAATGAGCCAGCCGTCCGCTTCTACGTGGGGCGTGGTTTCGTCCAGTCGCATCGAGAGGCTGATTTCTACGGTCCGGCGCTCGATGCATGGGTATTCCACAAGCCGCTGGGTCCAGCCGACGAATGATGTCGAAATCCCATGGGTCTGGGATACATTGAGGTCATCGGAATTTTCTCAGGAGACTAGGATGCAACTTGGCTCTGCGCTGGTAGCGATCATGTTGGGCGGGTGCGTAGCAACGATGGTTGCTCAAACAGTAGCAATTCATGGAGATAACGGCGTGGTTCTTGGGCCGCCGCCAGCCGTCGCGATAAAGCCCGTGACTGAGGATATCGGCGGTCACGCGATCACCGACAACTATCGCTGGCTCGAAGATCAGAAAGCGCCGGATACGCGAGCCTTCATTCAGGCTGAGCAGCAATACACAGATACATATTTCGCGCAGATCAAGCCGCTGCGAGACCGGCTGGTAAAGCGGTTGACGGAGATGCAGCGCGTGGACTCGGTGACGGAGCCCACAGAACGACACGGCAGGCTCTTCTACACCAAGCGCCTGGCGGCAGAGAACCAGGCATCGATTTACTTCCGTGATGGGCTCGAAGGAACCGAGATCAAGCTAGTGGACGCGGGCACCTTGAGCGCCGACGGCAACGCCTCGGTGAGCATCGCGGATGTCTCTTCAGATGGCAAGTTGCTGGTCTACGGCGAGCGTCATGGAGGGGCCGACGAAGAGTCAATCCGCCTGCTGGATGTAGACACCAGGCAGACGCTGAGCGACGAGCTTCCGCTGGCGCGCTACATGGGCGCCAGCCTGAGCGGCAAGACGCTCTACTACTCCAAGATCATTGGCAGCGGCAGCAGCGCGGTGTTCTCGCATGCTCTTGGCACTGCCGCTGACAAAGATGTCGAAGTGCTCGCAGGAAGTTACCACGGGGAGCAGTTAGGTCCGCTGGATCTCGTGGGATGCCACGTCTCCGAGAATGGCCACTGGCTGATCGTGACAATCGCCCACGGCGTGCCGTCGACGCGGGAAGACATTCTGCTCGAGGACCTGCATAAACCCGGCGCGACCCTCGAACCGCTGGTCTTTGGGGTGGACTCTCGTTTCCAGTTGCATCTTGACGGCGATCGTATGCTCGTCAGCACGGACTTTGGCGCTCCCAATGGAAAGGTGCTGCGGGCAGGCTTTGGGGATCCGACCACGAAGAGCTGGCCGGTGGTGATTCCCGAAGGCAAGAGCCCGATCGACGAGGTCTCGATCGCTGGAGGAAAGCTGTTTATCGGGCGCCTGGCCGATGTGAAGTCCGAGACGACGATTTACAGCCTGGAGGGAAAGAAGCTTGGCACGATTGCCTACCCGACGATAGGAACGGGTACGGTGGTGCGTGGACGCGCTGATTCGAAGATCGGGTTCTACACCTTCTCATCCTTCACCGTGCCGCCGACGATCTACCGCTACGACATCGCGACCGGCAAGACGTCGGTGTGGAATCGGTCGCAGGTGCCATTTGATTCCGATAAGTATGAAGTGAAGCAGGTCTTTTACACCTCGAAGGACGGAACGCGCGTGCCCATGTTCATCGCCGGCCGCAAAGGCCTCGTGCGGGACGGAAGCGCACCGGTAATGATGACCGGCTATGGCGGATTTCTCGTCTCGGAAACACCGAGCTTCAATGCGAAGTACGCCTGGTGGATGGAGCAAGGCGGCCTCTTCGCGCTGCCGAACATGCGCGGTGGCGGGGAGTACGGCGAGACCTGGCACAAGGCTGGCATGTTTGAGCACAAGCAGAATGTCTTCGACGACTGGTATGCCGCGGCGGAGTATTTGATCGCGAACAGGTACACCACCAGCAAACGACTCGCGATTACAGGCCGCTCCAATGGAGGCTTGCTGATGGGTGCATCCATGACGCAGCGCCCGGATCTTTTCGGCGCCATCTTCTGCGGCTATCCGCTGCTAGATATGTCGCGGTTTCAGAAATTCCTGGTGGGACGCTGGTGGACGACCGAGTATGGCTCCGCCGAAAATCCGCAGCAGGCTGAGTACATTCTGAAATACTCGCCGTATCAGAACGTGCGGCCCGGTGTGAAGTATCCGGCCATCATGTTCTTCACCGGCGACAGTGATACCCGTGTCGCGCCGCTGCACGCGCGCAAGATGGCGGCGCTGATGCAAGCGACGGTGATGGCGGAGCCAGAGGCCGACCGCCGCCCGATCCTTCTCCACTACGACGTAAAGAACGGACACAGCGCCGGAATCAGCGTCGATCAGCTCGTCAGCGACATGGCCGATGAAGTTGGGTTCCTTTGGAATGAAACGGGCGGCAAGTAGCAGCGTCGCAGTAAAAATCAGCGCGGCAGCGGCAGCAGCAGGGCATCATAGCTGCGATGGAAACGCAGCACGGCAGCCCACTCGCCGCGGCGGTCATCCTGCCAGACGATCTCTCCCCCAAGCAGCGCTGCAATTTCAGCCGGCATCAGGTCGCGGCTCGCGGCAAACTCCCGGCCACGCCGCGTGCTGGGATGATCCATCAGATATGCGCGGAACGACGGCGTGACAAAGTGCGACGTAAAGACGATAGCCGTATCGTACCGGCCCGGTTCCTGCGCGGCCTTACGAATCTGTGGCAGCGTAAAGTCATCGATCGATATCGCCCTGATGGGTGTTTTTACATAGCCGAGCTCCGGACGAAACAGGTCCGCGGCAACCGGCCACGCCGTTAAGACCGTAGCTTCGGGATAATGTTCGGCGACGAAGTCGATCGCCTCCTGATGCACCACAATCATGTCACGATAGGTCAGGTTGTCTTCGGGAGCAAATGACGTAGGCGGATTCAGCCACAGCGCGCTGACGAAAGCGACCGCAGTCGCAGCCGCAAAGACCGGCCAGCGACGCGTATGGGTTCGCCATAGATCGACGCACACTATCAGGATCAACGGATAGATGGGCAGCAGGTAGCGAGTCAGCAACGCCCCTCCCAACACCGAGAAGGCGAGCCAGTTGGCGATCACCAGCCAGGCAATCGTGGAACGAGCGCTGCGAGTTAGCGTGTCTGGCGCGTTATCTCGACGCGGCAGAAAAAGGCTGGCGAGCGCAAAAACGATGGGGATCCAGATGTTGCGCTGCCAGAACAGGTGCAGAAAGCGATAGCGCACCGCCTGCAGGATGTGCCCCGCAGTTAAGTTCGCCGTTGCGTTATAGCGCAGGAACTCCGGGTTGCCGAAGGTGAAGCCCGTGACGTGGTGGTGATACGCAAACCATGCCACAAGCGGGAGTACCGGAAAAGAAAAGGCTGCGATCCAGTCGAAGTGGCGCCGGCGCAGCAAAGGGCTTTGCCAGTCGCGAAGGAGCAAGGCCACCTCGAGCGCGGCCAGGGCTGCCGGCTCAAGGATCGAGGTCTCCTTGGAGAGCGCGGCAAGCGAGAATAGTGCGGCGACGGAAAGATAACGCGACGCGTCCGTCGTCGCATTCGGAAGGTAAAGCACAAAGGCCCACAGCGTAAAGGCCGCGGCGAAGATGTCGGCGTGGGCGAGGGAACTCTGCGCAAACCAGATTGGATAGACGGCCGTAAGCAGCGTGACCGTGATGGCGGCCGGCGCGTCCAGCAGCCGCTGCGTTAGCCGAAAGATGGCGAGAAGGGCCGCGGCGGCGAAGGCGCAGACCAGCAGTCGAGTTGCCACGATATGGTAGCCAACAAGATGCCACAGGCTGCCGAGCACAACGTTGGGCAGCGGGGGATGGGCGTTGGTGAAGTGAGGCACCAGTTGGCCGGTGTGATAAAAGTCCAGGGCCGCCGGAATGTAGTACCCGCCCTCGTCCCAGAAGTACGGAAGTTGCAGCAGGGTCAGGTGGCTGCCTGCAACCAATGCAAAAAACAGTAGCAACAGCACGGGTCCAGGCAGAGCCGCGAATTGGGCGCATGCCTGGCGAACTCGATCGGAGGGAGATTCCACGATACTTAGTGGACGGGGCCGTTGGAGGGAACCGTGAACCGCTGAACGCCCGGGCCGTCCAACGAGATCGTCCCGAAGCTCTGTTCGTACTGGGCGACGTTGTGATTCAGGACGTTAGCCAGTGCCTTGGCCTGCTGCGGGCTCAGATAGATCCCCTGGAAGTTGTCAACGCGCACCTGGTCCGGGGTCTCCTGCTCCAGCGTCCCGAAAACCAGGAAGAAATCCCAGATGGAGAGTCGCACCTGAACGCTATTTGCGTAAGAATCGCGGTAATCCGTTGATTTTTCGAGCGTGATCCGCGTGTTATCGGGTTGGGTAATGGTCTGGCTCATACGGCTGCTTTCCGGATCTTGAATACTGGTGCGGGAGAGGGGACTTGAACCCCTACGCCTTTCGGGCACAGGCTTCTAAGACCTGCGTGTCTGCCATTTCACCACTCCCGCGATCAACCTAAGCCTAACGGCTTGCGGGGCGGCTTGCAATGGAACGCCGAAATTGCCCGTTTTTGATTGGTTGCGCTGAGATGGACGTGCATCTCATGAAGCAACACGAAGAAATTGTAAGGTTGCCCCCAACTTTCGCTGCTGGACTTCGTATCAATAGATAGCAAGTCCGGGCGTCGGGAAGATAGGGCCTAGCGAATGACCACAAAGCGCCGATGAACTCTGGGACGGCGCTTAGGAGTCGGCGGGGCGATGACGTCCGGGACAAAAGGGTTGCGTCCAAACCGTATCCTAGTGCATCCTATTCAAGAAAGTTGATAAAGGAACACTCAATTATGGCGAATGAATTTGTAAGCGTGATCAAGCCGACCAGCAAGTCCGCCGGCACCGAAGGCAAAGGCAGAGCGTATCCTGTTCTCCCGGTTAGGGATACGGTTCTATTCCCGCACGCCGTTCTGCCTTTGACGGTTGGCAGGGAGAGCTCCATCCAGCTGATCCAGTCGCTGGGGGAGGAGAAGACCATCCTGGTGGTTGCCCAGCGCGACGCGCGCCAGGACTCGCCCGAGGGCGGCGATTTGCACCAGGTCGGCACCCGCGCGACGGTCCACAAGGTCGTCAAAATGCCTAACCAGAGCCTTTTTGTGTTTACCGAGGGCATGGAACGCGTCCGGCTGGGCGAATTTGACCAGACCCAGCCATTTCTGACGGCGAACTATTCCGCGTTGGACGACCTCATCCCCGACCGGTCGCCGGAGGCGGAAGCCTTGCAGCGCAACGTTCTGGCGCAGTTTCAGGAGATTGTCACCTCCTCTTCGACCCTGTCGGACGACCTTCAGACCATCGCGCTGAATATTGACGAGCCGTCGCGGCTAGCCGACTTCATCGCGGCCAGCCTGCCCTTTCTCACCACCGCCGAGAAGCAGGAGCTGCTCGAGACCTCCAACGTGAAGACGCGCCTCGAGATGATCAACAGCTACCTCGCCAAGGAGCTGGGGGTCCAGCAGCTGCGCAACAAGATCCAGAGCGAAGTTCAGGACTCGGTCCAGCAATCACAGCGCGATTTCTACCTGCGCGAGCAGATGAAGGCCATCCAGAAGGAGCTCGGCGATCTCGACGAGACCCAGAAGGACGTTGCTGACCTCAAGGAGAAGATCGAAGCTGCCGGCATGCCGGAGGAGACCAAGAAGGATGCGCTGAAGGAGCTCGCCCGCCTCGCGCGGATGAATCCCGCGGCCGCAGACTACTCGCTGACTCGCAACTACGTGGAATGGCTCGCGGTTCTGCCCTGGTCGAAGAGCTCGTCCAGCGAGGTCGACATCAAGAAGGCCAAGGAGTTCCTCGACGAGGATCACTATGGTCTCAAGAAGGTCAAAGACCGCATCCTGGATTACCTCAGCGTGCGGCGTTTGAAGCCGGACATGAAGGGTCCGATCCTGTGCTTTGTCGGGCCTCCGGGCGTGGGCAAAACCTCGCTCGGCCGCAGCATCGCGCGGGCGCTGGGCCGTAAATTCAGCCGCATCTCACTCGGCGGCATGCACGACGAGGCCGAGATCCGTGGCCATCGCCGCACCTACATTGGCGCATTGCCCGGCCAGATCATCCAGCACTTAAAGCGCGTCGAGGTAAACGATCCCGTCTTCATGCTGGACGAAATCGACAAGCTCGGCCGCGACTTCCGTGGCGATCCTGCGAGCGCGCTGCTCGAGACGCTCGACCCGGAGCAGAACAACACGTTCCGCGACAACTATCTCGACCAGCCCTTTGATCTGAGCAAGGTGCTCTTCATCTGCACGGCCAACCAGCTGGACACGATCCCGGCCCCGTTGCTCGATCGTATGGAGATCATCGAGCTCACCGGGTACACCGAAGAGGAAAAGGTCAACATCGCCGAGCGCTACCTGATCCCGCGCCAGATCAAGGAGAACGGCATCGAGCCGAAGGAAGGTCAGGAAGCAATCATCGAGTTCCCGACCGCCAGCGTAGGCTTGATCGCGCGCCACTACACGCGAGAGGCGGGCGTACGGCGTCTGGAGCAGCTCATTGGCACGGTATGCCGCAAGACGGCGCGCCAGGTAGCCGAGGGCCGCACCGACAAGCTCATCGTCACCCCCGAAGTCATCCACGAATTCCTGGGTGGCATCAAGGTGCGCGTCGATACCGAGATCGCCGAGCGCACCAAGCGTGCGGGCGTAGCGGTCGGTCTGGCCTGGACACCGGCGGGCGGCGACGTTCTCTTTATCGAAGCCAACAAGATGAAGGGCAAGGGTGGCTTCACCATGACCGGCCAGATCGGCGATGTCATGAAGGAGTCCATGCAGGCAGCTCTCACCTGGGTGCGGTCCAACGCCGCCTCCCTGGGGTTGGACGACGATGTGCTCAAGGATATCGATCTGCACATCCACGTGCCCGCGGGAGCCATTCCCAAGGATGGCCCAAGCGCGGGCGTCACCATGGCGACGGCCCTGGTAAGCCTCTTGCTGGACCGCCCGATTCATCCGCTGCTGGCCATGACCGGAGAAATCACCCTCAGCGGCAATGTCCTGCCGGTCGGTGGCATCAAGGAAAAGTTCCTTGCGGCCAAGCGGGCTGGCGTGCGCGACGTGATTCTACCCATCGACGTGAAGACCAACGTGGAAGAGGATCTGTCCGCCGACCAAATCGAAGGTGTGACGATCCACTATGCCTCGCGCATCGAAGACGTACTGGATGTTGCCTTGCCGAAAACCATCGGCGAGGCAGCCCAGGACGAAGAAGTCCGCGAAGAGGTCCTCGCCGCAGTAGAGTAAGTAGCCTTTGCCTTCTAGCGGCCGATCGAGCCGGTTGCGCGGTATGCTCGGAGTGTGGACGGAACGTTGAACCAACAAGAACGGCTGCTGCTGATCGATACCTGCGGAGAGACCGCGGGTATCGCTTTAACTTGCGGCGAAGAGGTGCTGGCGGCGGAGGATCTTGCTCGCGGAAGCGCCTCGGCACAGATCATTGACGCCATCCGCCGCCTTTTGCTGTCGCAGCCAGAATGTCAGCTCCAGGTTCTTGACGCCATTGGTGTCGTTCACGGACCGGGATCGTTTACCGGCATTCGCACCGGACTGGCGGTAGCCAAAGGACTTTGCGAAGCAGCAGGGCTTCCCATGGCGGCGGTCTCTCGGCTAGAGGTTTTGGCGAACGCAGCCGAGTTGGCCGAAGGTTATGCCGCGCTCGACGCCGGACGCGCTGAAGTCTACGTGCGCGAAATCATCACGGGCCGCGAGTGGCTCTCGACCATCGCCGATCTCCAACGACAGTGCCATGGCGAGCCGATCGCCTTGGCGGAGAGCCGGTTGGTGGATCAGCTGGAAGGCTGCCAAACAATCCTTCGTCCCCTGCACGCTGCGGAGTCCCGGAGCCCGGTCTTACGCAAGCTGCGCCTCGGCGGAAGCGATGTGGCTCTAACCGACGCCAACTACGTCCGGCAGGAAGCTGACATCTACCGAAAGCCAGCCGGAGCCGTCGGTTAATGCCGCCCGATTGGCTCATACGGCCCGCCACGCCCGCCGATCTGGAGGCAATTCTTGCAATCGAACAAGCAAGCACGGAAGCTCCTCATTGGAGCGAGTCCTTGTGGCTGGCAGCCCTCCGCGACGAGCAGGGGAAGGACCCCATGCGCGCGAGTTTCGTAGCGGAAGGCAACGCAGGCATCTTCGGATTTGCCGTTGCCAGCTATACAGGTGAGCTGGCGGAGCTGGAGAGTGTGGTCGTCTCTGCGCCAGCGCGCCGCAAGGGCATCGGCAAGGCACTTTGCCAGCAGGTGATGGATTGGTCGCGGAAAAGCGGCGCCAGCGAACTCGAGCTCGAGGTCCGGGCATCGAGCGGCGGCGCACTCGCGCTCTACCGCGCGCTTGGATTCGTGGAGCAGGGCCGCCGCCGGGAATATTATCGCAACCCGACCGAGGACGCCGTCCTGATGGCGGTTCGTCTATAACGTCAAACCCTCCATGCGCTCGGAGTCGCCACAGTTCGCAGGAGGTTGAGAGGCGCAAAGGTATAATCGTTGCCTATGGTTCGGGATGGACTTTATTACGGAGTTTCGCTGCTGGTCGTTGCAGTCATCGTTTATCTGGGGACGCATTGGATCAGTCTCACGGCGATCCCATTCCTCCTGGCGGTGTTTTTCCTGATATTTTTTCGTGATCCGGAACGTGAAATTCCGGCCGGACCTGGCCTGATCGTTTCCCCCGGTGACGGCAAGGTAGAAGAAGCGGAATGGATCGAGACCACGGCCGGCGCTCGGTTCCGCGTCAGCATCTTCCTGAGCGTGTTCGATGTGCATGTCAATCGCGTGCCAATCAGCGGTAAGGTGACCCTGATGGAATATCGCGAGGGTCAATTTCTGAATGCCATGAGTCCGGAATCGGCGATTTTGAACGAGCAGACGCTCATCGTAATTGAGGACGGCGACCATAGCGTCAGCTTCAAACAAATTGCCGGCCTCCTCGCGCGACGCATTATCTGTGATGTCAAGACTGGCGACGTCGTGCAGCGCGGGCAGCGGATGGGTATGATCAAATTCGGGTCTCGCGTGGATGTGCTGATGCCTGCCGACGTCGAACTCCGGGTCAAGCCCGGGGATCGCGTGCAGGGTGGCAAATCCATCTTGGGCGTGCTGCCGGGTTACGGCGAGGACAAGGCGAACAAATCCTCCTATGGACGGGGCTAATGGCCGAGGCTGAGGCGCAACGAATGCATCCAGCGCGGCGCGGCATGTACGTGCTGCCCTCGCTGTTCACCTCAGGCAGCATCGCCCTGGGGTACTACATCATCATGCAGAGCATCCGCGGCTCGGTCATGTCCGACCCCGCGCTGTCCTCCGCCGCGTTCGATCACGCCGCCCTGGCGATAGCGTTTGCGATCGTCTTCGATGGTCTGGATGGCCGCATCGCGCGCATGACCAACACCTCCAGCGCCTTCGGCAAAGAGCTGGATTCGCTCGCCGATGTGATCACCTTCGGCGTCGCTCCCAGCCTGCTCGCGTACCTGTGGGGAGTGCGCCAGCTTCCGCCCTCGATCCATCCCGAGATCGAAGCCCGCCTGATGCATTTCGGTGTAGTCATATGCTTTCTCTTCCTGATTTGCGGAGCGTGTCGCCTGGCACGCTTCAATATCAGCGTCAATCCGCAGCCCCGCAATCCGGGCCGCCCTGGCCGAAAATACTTTGTCGGCATGCCGATCCCGGCGGGCGCAGGCGTCCTTGCTGCTGTCATTCATTTCGAGGGAGGGTCACCGGTCCACAACTTGTGGCTCTCGCTGGTATGGCTGGCGCTGGTCGCGTTCGTTGGATTTCTCATGGTGAGCAGTTGGCGCTTCTGGAGCGGCAAGGAAATCGACACCAACACGCGAAAGCCGGGCCGGTTGCTGGTTTTATTAGTCGTGGTGATCGGCATCATCGTCGAATGGGATCAAGTCGCCTTGTTGGTCCTCGCTCTCGGCTACCTGGTTTCGGGCGTGATGGCGCGGCTTGCCTACTCCTGGGATCGCCGAACCCAGGCGGTCTGATCGTTAGCCAGCTGCCAGCAAAAAAAGGAGTCTAAGATGGTCGGGAAAACATGGCGCTGTGCAGTTGTCGGTGCGTCGACGCTGCTGGGTAAAGAGCTTGCCGAAGAGTTGAATGGTGCCACGGACGCTTTGTGGAATATCACGCTGCTCGACGCCGAAGATGCTGGTGGAACGATTACTGCGGCAGGCGATGAGGCCCTCGTGATTCAGACCATCGCAGCCGATTCCTTCGTCGGCATCGATGTGGTCTTCTTTGCAGGCGAAGGTGCGACGGCGCTGCAGTTTTGGAAGGCCGCACATGCGGCCGGAGCTGCCATCGTCGACCTCACGGGTGCGCTCGAAGGGCAGCCCCACGTTCAAGTGCGTTCACCGCTCGTTCCCGGAGGTGGCAAACCCAACCTGGCGACGATCGCGGAGGTGTCAGCGCAACCAGCGGCGATCATGCTTGCGCTCGCAACCCAAACCTTGCGTGCGGCCGGCATTGAGCGCATGGCCGCCACTGTATTGCAGCCAGCATCCGCACTTGGGAACGCCGGCGTGGAAGAGATACATCAGCAGACCGTGAGCCTGCTCTCCTTTAAGCCATTGCAGAAGGATATCTACGATGCACAAGTGGCGTTCAATCTGCTGGCGTCTCTCGGGTCAGTGGCGAAGGCGAATCTCGAGAATACCCGAGACACCATTCGACGCCACATCGGGATTCTCACTGGCGACGGTGCAGCAGATTCCGTGGCGTTGCAATTACTCCAGGCCCCGGTATTTCACGGCTACACAGCCTCGGTGTTCGTGGAGACCTCGCAGCAGATCGACGAGCCGGCCTTGCGCAAAATGCTCCTCGAAGGCCAGCCCCAGTTTCTCGAGGAGGAGTCTCCGAGCAATGAAATCGCTGCCGGGAAGGGTGAGGTTCTTCTCCGTGTCACCGCGGCCGACAGCAAGAAGGGAAGCGCCTTCTGGTTGTGGATGGCAGCCGACAACCTCCGCCTTGTCGCGCGAAATGCAGCTGCCTGTGCCTTGGAACTACTGCAATTGAGGCCGACCAGTGGCGTTCAGTAGCGTTATTCGCTGACGACCGCGTACCCTTTATGCTCTGGAGTGAACATTGAAGGAGGCCATCAACATGCAGCTATTAGGACTGGCAAAGAGCGCGGGCACAGCGCTGATCAGTGCGACCTTGCTTCTGCCGCATCCCCAGCAGGGTGCGACGCCACCGACACCACCGGCCGCTCCCGCCATTCAAACCGTGCCAGAAGTATTGAACCTGGAAGCATTGGCCGTCCAGGGCGAAGCACTCCTTGCCAGGGCGCGCGCAGGAAACGGCAGCACTGGAATCACGCTTGCGAACTACAAGGGCCACTACACCATGCTCACCGCACGCACCAAAAGTGGTGGCGGCGAACTCCATCAGCACTACGCTGATTTCCTCTTCGTGATAGCGGGCGAGGGAACCGAGCTGACGGGTGGCACCTTGCTGAACCCGAAAGATCAACCCGATGGCGAGGTCCGCGGTACTGGCGTCGAAGGAGCAACCCCGCACGTATTGCACAAAGGTGACGTCATCCACATTCCGGCGGGAACGCCACACCAGGCCATCGAAGCGCCCGGCCAGTCGATCACAATCTATGTCATCAAGGTGCGTGAGCCTGAGACGCAACCATAGTAAAACGCGAGGATCCGAGTATGAAGGTAGTCCAGATGGCGGACGCGGTCCGCTACCCATCCATGTCAACTGCCGAATTGCGCGAGACGTTTCTGCTCGAGGGTCTTGTTCGCGAGGGAGAGATCGAGACCCGCTATGTCGACCTGGACCGAGCCGTCATTGGCGGCGCTGTCCCGACGACCTCGCCCTTGACGCTAGAAACGCAACCGGAACTTCGCGCCGATTATTTCCTCGAGCGTCGTGAGTTAGGCGTCTTGAATGTGGGCGGCTCCGGCGTCGCAACAGTCGACGACGCGTCCTTCGCGATGGATAAACTCGATTGCCTATACATCGGTCGAGGCCATCGATCCGTGACCTTCGCAAGCAACGACGCCAGCCAGCCCGCGGCGTTTTATCTGCTGAGCTATCCCGCCCACGCGACCTATCCAACCACTCTGGCTAAGTTCAACGAATTGCAACCGGTTCATCTTGGTTCAGAGGAAACTTGTAACAAGCGCTCGATTTATAAAGCGATCTTCCTCGATGGAATTCGCAGCTGCCAGCTGGTCATGGGCTTTACACTGCTCGCCCCCGGATCGAACTGGAACACGATGCCGCCGCACACGCACATGCGCCGCAGCGAGGTGTACTTCTACTTCGAGGTAGATCCGTCGCAGCGCGTCCTCCACCTGATGGGGCCCGCCACCGAGACACGCCACCTGGTCGTGGGTAATCGAGAGGTCGTGGTGTCGCCGGGATGGAGCATCCACGCCGGCGTCGGAACCAAAAACTACGGCTTCTGCTGGGGCATGGGCGGCGAAAACCAGCGATATGACGACATGGATCTTCTGGCGATCACCGACTTAAAATGAAGCTTCCGGGCGAAGAAGCCGGCGCCGAAGTTCATCCAGCCGGTGCTCAAATTGGAAGCAGTCGCTAGGCTATGCGATACTAAATCTGAGTAGAGCCACTGGATTCAGGTCGCAACTCGCGATATGGATTGCAGCAAAAGTAGCTCCTCACGCCTCATCCTGCGCAATCGAGCAGGGCAAGGCCGGGATGGCGGAACTGGCAGACGCAGCGGACTCAAAATCCGCCGAGGGCAACCTCGTGGGGGTTCGACCCCCCCTCCCGGCACCATAAAGTCTAAAAGGTTCATACAGGAAATGGCCTATCCAAAGCGAAAGGCCATTTTCGTTGGTGGCTGTTAGCTTTTGAATTGTCAGCCCTTTCAAATCAGTGGCGGCCAACGGCCTCTGGAGGAACCGCCCGCGCGGGCAAAGATGCAGATGGGGGAAGATTTGGATTAGGAAGATCGTCTCGGACCTCGAAGACCACGAGCTTGGCAATACCATCTTCCGAGGTCTTGTACGCCACCACTGCCGGTAAACCGGCCAGGTGGAAGCAAGGCGTGTAGTGATCTTCACCGACCCAAAGCGTGTCGGCGAATCCATTTTCAAAGGAGCCTGTGGTGACGAGCTTGAGCGGCGAGGCGTGGGGAGTATTGGGCTCGAGCATCAGGGTCAAACCGAACCTGTCGCACCGGGTGGAGACAATGGTGCCGCGCACGACAGTTGCATCGGCGGGCAGGGAGAGGGTTAGCGGAGGGCCATCTCCGCGCATGGCAGGAGGCACGAGATTCCAGAGGTCAACGGCTTCGTCGTGATCGGTGCTTGACCAACGGCTGGCCACCAGTCGGGCATAGTCTGCGGCTACGGCCGGCTGGTGATTCTGGAGGAGGATGTATCCGCTCAGTAAGTGATACTCTGCTCGCCAGGGCTCGAGCTTCTCTGCTGCGAGCGACGTCTTAAGTGCCTCGTTGAGCTGGCCTTGGCGCCATTCGATCAGGGCGAGTTCGACTACGGCAGGCGCAAACTTCGGTGCAGTGGTGTTGATCGCTTCGAGAGCCTGTTGAGTCTGCTCGAGCTGTTGCGGACTTTGCTGTTTGAGCGGCGGGGCGCCGGACATGAGGAGAGCGAAGGCGGAGCGGTAGGACGACGCGCCGGCGGTGACGGCCTTCTGCCACTCCGCTCTTGCCTCATCATCCTGGCCCGCGCGCCAGGCGAGGAAGCCGAGCTCTTCGTGCGGACCGGCGAGGGTGGAATCTGCCGACTCTGCTGCCTGCAGCAGCCTCCTGCCGGATGCATAGTCATGGGCCCCTACATCGAATGAGCCGAGATCGCAGTCTGCCTCCGCAGGGCTGAGAACCTTGACGGTGAACGAACTAGGATCCGGCCCTCGAACCTCTCGCATCACGCCGGCTGGGGACGTAAACGTTGAAAGATAGGTGGCAAGTTTTTGTTGAAATTCTTCGGGATCGCCGAACGTTTGCTGAAACGCTTCCAGCTGCGGTGTACCTTGCTCCATCAGCCTGACGAAGCTTGTTAGCTTCGCGCCGTTGCCCATGTGTTTCCCGTAGGAGATGTAGTGGACCATGGCCCAGGCTTCGCCGTAAAAGAGATCGTCCCGGTCCTTGTCCTTGAAGAAGGAGCCGGCGTTAGCGGTCATCATTTGCGGTATGGGGATCAGCGACTCGCTCTTCAGGTGGCTGAGCCGGAGGGATGGCTCACCGATGTAGATGTGGTCACCCTGAAAGCGGGTGTAGGCGTAGAACTCGGCGAGCCCTTCATCGAGCCACGTGGGCATCCAATGCACATTGGCGTGCAGGATGCTGTGGGTGTACTCGTGGAAGACGACGGCCTGGTTGAGATCGCCGAAGGTATCCAATCGCACCAGGGCGAACTGGCGCTCCCAGCCGCGAAAGAATTGACCTGCGACCTTGTCGCGTTGATTCCAGAAGACCGGCGCGAGAGCCTGCAGGCCTGGCTCGCGCACGGCAACGATGAGCAACGGCGCACCTGTGTCGAGGACGGGGTTCTTGAGGAGGGTGGAAAAGATGGAGCGCATCTGCTCGAATTCATGGGCGACATCCCGGCCATCTTTGTCGGACCCGTCCGTAACTACCCGGAAATGCGGGCTCTGAATCTCACGCCAGGTTTGTGCCGAGCTGGTTGCAGCGCGCAGAAACGCAATACAAACGAAACCGTACACCAGCGATCGGCACGAAGACGCGATGAGATTGCGCATGCGAGCATTCTCGTAATGCGTACGACGCGAGTCAAGAACGAATTTGAGACGAGATTGGGAAGATATACGTCATCCGCGGAAGTGGCTGCTGCGATGCGCAAGATGCGCTCCCGCAGCCCAAACGGTTTCACCCTAAACCCGGGCGCTCTGTTTCCGCTGCGTCCGAAACCCGCGCCCATGCAGCCATACCCGGGCTACCACCGCAGCCACACTCACCACGCACGCAATCTCGAGAAAGACCTTCCCCCCATCCAACAGGTCGGGGTGCCCATCCTTCAGCTCCGGGTCGGTCAAAATACTGTGGATGAACATCAGCACCATCATCGGAAACGCTGCGTAGTGCAGTCGCCGCCACAGAGGCCTTCCCATCTGACGCCGCAGGAGCGACGATCCCACCAACAGTACCACCAGGTACAGCGCCAGTGCCCCCACCGTATTCAGCGTGGGTTGCAGCGGCGAGTGCAACGGCCACACCAAATCCACTACCCTGAAGTGCCGCGTTGACTGGAAAAGCAGCACCACCGGATGCGTTAACGTCAGCGCAACCGCCAGGTATGCTGTCCACTGATGCAGCCCGAACAGGTTCACCTGCCGATGGGGCCACATCCTCACCGGACTGTACCGCAGCGAAATCAGCATCCCCAGCAAAAGGTTCACGGTAATGGCGCCCGCCGCCCCCAACCCCAAGTACGAACACAGATCCAGTACCGTCATCCTGCCCCTTCCGCAATCTGGATGCGATTGTAACTTCCAGCGCCGCAGACTGAGAATGCCGCGTTTCCTGCGGCCGAACGCCGAGGTCCGGTGCAGCCCTCCTCCTATCTCAGGGGCGGTCTTACAATTCTTTGCGTCAATTTGCCACTACCATTCGTCTCCCCAATCGAAGCTCTTATTTTTTCAATATTCCACGGAAGTCTCTGCCTGATCCGCATCGTTTTCGGCGGTGGTGGCTGAACGCGGCATAGGTCGTGGAAGGCGTAACTCGAAATTGCTTAGGGAGACAACGGGCTGTCTGCAATGGTCCGGTGTACTTCACGCCTAACGGCGAAGATTCCTGCGAGGATGGATCATGACGAGAAACAACCGGGCGACATATTGGGGGCTGGCTCTTTCCAGCGTACTGGCAACGGCCTTCACTGCGGCTGCGCAGGTCAATCCCAACCTCTATCTTGGCCTTCAGTGGCGTAACGTCGGGCCATTTCACGGCGGACGCATCTCTTCGGTGACTGGCGTCATTGGCGAACCCGGCACGTTCTACTTTGGCTCCCCTCAGGGGGGAATCTGGAAAACGACCAGCGCTGGCGTCACCTGGTTTCCCATCTTCGATCAGGAGACCAGCGTCGATAGTGTCGGCGCCATCCAGGTTGCTCCGTCCAATCCGGAGATCGTCTATGCCGGTGCCGGCGATCCCATCGGCGGCAGCCTTGGGAACGGCATGTGGAAGTCGACCGATGCCGGCAAGACCTGGCAGCACATCGGCTTGGAAGACACCGTGAAGATCACCAATATCCTTGTCGATCCCACGGATCCCAGCCTGGTCATCGTCTCTGCCCTTGGCGATGCTACCCATCACGGGGGCGGTGTCTATCGCTCCACTGATGGCGGTCAAAGCTGGACCCCCGTTCTGAAGACCGCCGACTACGACGGTGCGCGTGATTTGCAATATGCCTTCGATGACCCGAGCGTGATGCTGGCTGCAACGCAAGGTACCAATGACGGCCGAGGCGGCGCCGACAACCGCGGCCCCCGGCCAAAGGCCAAGCCGGCGCAGGTCTTCAAATCCACTGACGGGGGACAGACCTGGACCCAGATCAAAATTCCGCCCTTCGAGGGCCGCGTGGCTGTGGCGATCGCCATGCACACCAAGGGCCAGCGCATGTTTATTGTCGGCAACACCATCGAACATGGCTCGGGCCTCTATCGCTCCGATAACGGCGGCGTCACCTGGCAGCACATGGCGGGCAAGGACATCCGCATCAGCAATGGGCAGGGCTCCTATAGCAGCGGCGTCTTTGTGGACTCTCAGAATCCGAACATCGTGTACACCATGAGCACCGCCATGTACCGCTCCACCGATGGCGGCGTCAGCTTCGAACCGTTCAAGGGCGCGCCCGGTGGCGAGGACTACCACAAGCTCTGGATCGATCCGACCAATGGCAAACGCATGCTGGTCGGATCCGATCAGGGCGCCAGCGTTACCCTCGATAACGGCAAGACGTGGAGTCTCTGGTACACCCAGGCTATCTCGCAGGTCTACCACGTCGCCAGCGACAACCAGTACCCTTACAAGATCATGGCCGCCCAGCAGGATACCGGCGCCGTCGAGATCAGCAGCCGCGGCAACTGGGGCCAGGTGAACTTCACCGACTGGAGTCCTGTTCCTTCTTCCGAGTTTGGCGTGGTCACACCGGATCCCAAGGATCCAAACATTATCTATGGCGTCGGCTACGGCCCGGGCGGCGGCGGCAGCGGACTGATCAAAATTAATATGCTGACTGGCCAGTGGGAGAACGTCGCACCCAACTTTGGTTCGGATTCCACCAGGTACACGGCCGACCGGGACTTCCAGAAAAAATTCGACACCGCCTTCGATCCCAGTGCTCTTTATGTTGCCTACCAATGCCTGCTGGTCACGCATGACGGTGCCCATTCCTGGACAGCCGCCAGCCCTGACCTGACCACCGCCAAGGGCGCGCCCCAGGTGGCCTGCGGCACGTCCAAGCCGAAGACCCAGGAGAAGCCTGCGGAGGGAGCTCCCCCGCCTCCGCCTGAACCCTCCATCACCGATTTCTCCATCTCCCGGGTGACACGGGGCGTGGTTTGGACGGTAAGCAGCAACGGCCAGATCTACAACACCATGGATCACGGCAAGGTGTGGAACAACGTCAGCAACATCACGGATGTGCCCGCGCATATGACCTTCAACACCATCGAAACCGGCCATGACGTGAATACCGCGTATGTTGCCGGCCGCATCAGCGCAAGGCGCGGTACCACCTTACCTGCGAGTGAGGACGCTAACCTGCCCTTCATCTGGCGCACCACTGACGGCGGCAAGAGCTGGTCCAGCATCGTCAACGGCCTGCCGCGAGACGAGCGCACTGGAAGCTGGGTGAACAGTCTGCGCGTGGATCCGGGGCAACCCGGCCTGCTCTTTGCTGGCACCGAGACCACTGTCTACGTCAGCTTCGACAACGGCGATCACTGGCAGAGCCTGCGCCAAAACCTGCCCACCACTTCGATCCGTGATCTCAACGTCCACACCGATCATCACCAGAACGACTTGATCATCGGGACCTACGGCCGGGGCTTCTGGGTTCTCGACGACATCACGCCTCTGCGCCAGATTGCCGCCAACGCTCTGGCCGTCAGTTCCTCCTCTACCTACCTCTTCAAGCCTGAGGATGCAATTCGCGCCCGCATCAATAGCAATTGGGATCAGCCCTTCTCCATCGAAGTGCCTCATGTTCCCAATGTTCCTTATGGCGCGATCGTGGATTATTACCTCAGCCGCCAACCTCAGGGACCGATCCAGCTACAGGTCTTCGACGCTCACGGCACCCTCGTCCGCACCATGTCCAGCACCTTGCCTCCTTCGATCGACGATGCGGACTATCCCCACTACTGGGTGGCCACGCCCGAGTCGCGTGCCCTCAGCACGCACGTCGGCTTGAACCGCATCAATTGGAACCTGTATTACGAGGACCCGCCAGCCCTGCGGCACGACCTGGAAAATCAGATGAACATGGTGCCGGGTTCCGCGACGCCAGGACCCCACGGGCCTCAAGTAATTCCAGGGGTCTATACGCTGAAGCTGACCGTCGACGGACAAGTCTATACTCGCGACGTCACGGTCGTGAACGATCCCCGCGTCGGCCAAAGCCCCGAGCTCATGGCCGCCTTGCGGACTCAGAACAAACTCACCTTGCTTTCCGTTCAAGGGATGGAGCAGAGCTACGCAGGCCATGAAGAAGTCAACGCCGTGAAAAGCCAGCTTCAAACATTGATGCAGGGCAGCTTACCCGCCGATGTCGCCGCGCAGGCTAAGACGCTTGATGCTTCCCTTACCAAGATTGGTGGCGCGATGCCCGTCGCTGGAAGCGGGGATGCTCGCCGCGGTCCGCCTGATCCCAAGGCGCTGCAATCCTTCTTCGACCTCAATAACGCCTACAACAGCATGGTCAGCATGATCCAGGTCGGGCTCGATATGGCGCCCACCCCAACACAAATCGCAACCTGGAAGAGCGACTGCGCCAACTACAATCGCACCTTGACAGCCTGGGACGGCATGCAGCCACAGATCGCAGACTTCAACGCGGTCTTGGCAAAGAATAACCTGGAGAAGATTGCGCTCGCCCCCTCCAAGCTGACCAGTGCGTCCTGTAGCTTTGGCCCAGGCCCGGCACCAAGATAAGCTTTATCTAATCCCACGCAAGCGATCCTCCGTTCTGATATTCGATTACGCGGGTCTCAAAGAAATTCTTTTCCTTTTTGAGGTCCATGGCTTCGGACATCCACGGGAAGGGGTTGTCGGTGGGAGCGAAGACTGGGTCAAGTCCGATCTGCCCGCACCGGCGGTTGGCGATGAAGTGCATGTACTCCTCGCACAGCGCCGCGCTCAGGCCGAGGAAGCCCGTGGGCATGGTGTCGCGACCATACTCCGCCTCCAACGCTGCCGCCGATCGGATCATGCCGCTGACCTCCTGCTGGAAAGCGGCGGTCCACAGGTGCGGGTTCTCATTCTTGATCTGATTGATGACGTCGATCCCGAAGTTGAGGTGGATGGATTCATCGCGCAGGATGTACTGGTACTGCTCCGCGATGCCGACCATCTTGTTGCGGCGGCCCAGCGAGAGGATCTGCGCGAACCCCGTATAAAACCACATGCCCTCGAAGACGACATAAAAGGCGATGAGGTCGCGCAGGAAGGCCTGGTCGGCGGCGGTTGTGCCGGTTACGAACTGTGGGTCACTCAGATGCTGGGTGTACTGGATGGCCCACGCGGCTTTGCCCGTGATGGATGGAACTTCGCGGTACATGTTGAAGAGTTCGCCCTCATCGAGGCCCAGGGATTCCACGATGTACTGGAACGTGTGGGTGTGGACGGCCTCTTCAAACGCTTGACGGAGCAGATACTGGCGACATTCGGGATTGCTGAGGTGCCGGTAGATGGCGAGAACAATGTTGTTTGCAACCAGGGACTCCGAGGCCGCGAAGAAGCCAAGATTGCGCTTGATGGCGCGGCGCTCGTCAGGGGTAAGTCCGTCCGGAGACTTCCAGAGGGCGATGTCAGCTTGCATCGAAATCTCCGTCGGCATCCAATGGTTGTTGCAGCCGGAGAGATACTTCTCCCAGGCCCATCGATACCTCAGCGGCAGAAGCTGATTGACATCCGCGCGGCAGTTAATCATCGCTTTGTCATCGACGCGGACGCGACCGGCCGGCGCAGGCGTGACCCCAGGCGTCTTCGGGGTTGCGATAGGCGCGGCGACGGGCGTCTCTTCTACTGAGTCGGTCCAGGAAAGCATAGTGATCTCCTCTAATGCTAATAACGCAGGTTGATTTACTGGCAGGCTTCGCAGGTTGGGTCGTCGATGGCGCAAAGCTTTGAGCCTGATGCGGCAACATCCATCGCCACCGCGTTAAGTTTTCCATCGTTTCGAGTCATCGTGGACTTTTCAACGTGCGTCGCGCTGCGCGAGCGCAGGTAATAGGTAGTCTTGAGGCCGGCATGCCAGGCTTCGCGATAAAGAGCGTCCAGCTTTTTACCGCTCGGCTCGGCAAGATATAAGTTGAGAGACTGCGCCTGATCAATCCACTTCTGGCGCTGAGCCGCAGCCTGGATGAGCCATGTCGGCTCGATTTCAAATGACGTCGCATACAGGCGCTTCAGTTCTTCAGGCACCCGATCGATGGGCCCGAGCGAGCCGTCGAAATACTTGAGGTCGGAAATCATGACATCGTCCCACAATCCTGCCTGCTTCAGGTCGTGAACCAGCGAGTCGTTGACGACCGTAAAGTCGCCGGACATGTTGGATTTTACGAAGAGGTTCTGATACGTCGGCTCGATCGACTGCGTGACCCCGCAGATGTTGGAGATGGTCGCCGTAGGCGCGATCGCCAGCGTGTTCGAGTTGCGCATTCCGGTTGTCCTGACCCGCTCGCGGAGATTGTCCCAGTCAAGAGTTGACGCGCGAGATACTTGCAGGTCGTGCTTGCGGTTGCTTTGCAGTATCTCGATAGAATCCAGCGGCAAGATGCCTTTGCTCCATAGCGAGCCCTCGAAGCTGGGATAGCGGCCACGCTCAGCTGCCAGCGACACTGAAGCTGATATGGCATGGAAGCTGACCATCTCCATGCTGGTATCCGCGAACTGGACAGCTTCAGCCGACGCGAACGGAATGCGCAGCCTATAAAGCGCATCCTGATATCCCATGATGCCGAGGCCGACGGGCCGGTGGCGCAGGTTTGAGGCTCGCGCCTCAGGAACGGTGTAGTAGTTGATGTCGATCACGTTGTCCAGCATCCGCATAGCGATGGTCACAGTCTTCTTGAGGCGGGCCTCATCCAGGCCTGTGGTCGTGACATGATTGGCAAGGTTCACCGAGCCGAGATTGCAAACGGCGATCTCCTTGTTATTGGTGTTGAGCGTGATCTCCGTGCACAGATTAGAGGAGTGAACCACGCCGATGTGCTGCTGTGGCGACCGAAGGTTGCATGGGTCTTTGAAGGTTATCCAGGGATGCCCGGTCTCGAAGATCATCGTCAACATGCGTCGCCAAAGATCAACAGCGCGGAGCGTCTTCGTAACGCGAATCTCTCCACGCTCCGCCTTTCCCTCATAGACGATGTACCTTTCGGCAAATGCCGCGCCATAGAGGTCATGCAGATCAGGAGTCTCGTCGGGAGAGAAGAGCGTCCAGGTGCCGTCTGCTTCGACACGCTCCAGGAAGAGGTCGGGTACCCAATTCGCAGTGTTCATGTCGTGGGTGCGGCGGCGGTCGTCGCCCGTGTTCTTGCGTAGATCGAGGAACTCCTCGATGTCGATGTGCCAGGTCTCCAGGTACCCGCACACGGCGCCCTTGCGCTTGCCTCCCTGGTTGACCGCGATCGCCGTATCGTTGGCTACTTTGAGGAAGGGAACCAGTCCCTGCGATTCGCCGTTGGTGCCGTGGATGTGCGCTCCAAGTCCCCGCACGCCACTCCAGTCGTTGCCCAGACCTCCGGCGTACTTGGAAAGCAGGGCGTTGTCTTTGATGGCCTTGAAGATGCCGTCGAGGTCGTCGGAAATCGTCGTCAGGAAGCACGATGAGAGTTGCGGACGCAGCGTTCCCGCGTTAAAGAGCGTTGGGGTGGAGCACATGAAATCGAAAGAGGACAGCAGTTCGTAAAACTCGATGGCACGTGCATCGCGGTCGATCTCGCGTGCTGCAAGCCCCATCGCGACGCGCATGAAGAAGGCCTGGGGAAGCTCAAAACGGACGCCACCCTGGTGGAGGAAATAGCGGTCATAGAGGGTCTGGAGACCAAGGAACTGGAAGTTACGATCACGCTCGGGCTTGAGTGCAGCAGCGAGCCGCGGAAGATCGAATGCACCAAGCTCCTTGTCGAGTACCTGGAGCTTGATGGCAAGGTGGATGTACTCGGGAAAATACTCGTCATAGCGCAGCTCGATCTGGCGCTGCGAACCAGTAACAATTCCAGGCAGCACGAAGCTGAGGGCCTCGTCCCGCAGGTTGTTGAGCAGCAACCGGGCGCTGACGTAGGCGTAGTTTGGTTCCTGTTCGACAAGCGCGCGTGCCGCCATCGTTTGCGACAGACCGAGTTCCTGGAGCAGAATCCCGTCATAAAGATTACGGCGGACCTCGGCCATTACGGCTTCGGCGGTGACGCCGTCGAGCCCTTCGCAGGCAGTAGCGACGACCTCGCGGAGAGCGGCCTCGTCGAGCGGTTCGGTGCGGCCATCCTTGAGGCGGACGCTGAAGCGCGGCTGCCCTGGCCCTGCGATGTCCTCCCCCTCGCGGCGAGTCCGTTCTCTCTCCAACGCGCGCTCATTGCGGTAGAGGACATACGCTCGCGCGATCTTGTGCTCGCCCGAGCGCATCAGCGCCAGTTCGACCTGGTCCTGAATGTCTTCGATGTGGATCGCGCGTGTGGGGTCCGCGCGGCGGGCCAGCGTGTCAACAATCTGGCGAGTCAATAACTCCACAGCCTCGTGGATGCGCCGCGACTCGGACGCTCCGGTGCCCTCGATGGCGAGAAACGCCTTCGTAATCGCCACCGAAATTTTGCTGGCGTCGAAGACCGATAGCGTGCCGTTGCGCCGAATGACCTGGAAGGCGCCAGTCTTTGTGCGCGGCAATTCGGCGGTAGGAGGTGCGGGGATCGTGCTGAAGTCGTGTGCAGATGCGGCCATGGATAAATCTCCTTGGCCTCAGAAGCGTGCGAGAAAACAGCGGCTAGTCCTCTCCGTAGGACGAAGTTGCGCTGCCACCTCGCCTCCCCTCGGAGGCGCGAGCGAATGTTTCCACGGCAGGTCTTCGGACTCTGCAGGTTCAACCCTACTCACCGGACTTCCCAGAGCATCTGCTCCAGTGTCATCTTGGGCTTTCGTACCTGCTTACCGCTGCGGGGCAGTTCCGGACTCTCACCGGATTCCCTATTCACGCCCCCGACTAAAGGAGCGACCATGGAATAGACCCACTATATCTTGACGCAACTCGTCTGGCGCAACTACAAATTGTGGATATCTTCGGTCGTGGCGAATGCCGCACCGTTTGCGCATCGCTCACAAGAGAAACGCCTCAGTCTTACCGACTCGAGCCGCCGGTAACTCGAAGTCTGCGCGGTCAAGGCGCTTTTTGCGGTGTCCCTTTTCCTTCAACGAGGGTAAAAAAGCGATCGGCCGCCCCTCCCGCGAAGCGTTCCGAGAGGCCGCTTGGCCACGCAATATCGATAAATTGGATCGCGGAAGCGGACCCGAGACCGAAATGCAATCGCAAATCACTATTGGATAGGTAGCTTGATCCGCTGCGCTCTTCCTGGACCCACGCACGCCCGCCGGCCGACACCTTGACCCGCGCGCCAATCCCGTCGCGATTCGATTTTGTGCCCCGCAGAATCACACCGATCCAATGATTGCTGTTGGCCGCAAAGTTCACCAGCAGCAAGGGCTTCTCGTCAATGTTGTTCACGACCGCGGACTCTCTGCCATCATTCCAAAGGTCGCCGGCGGCCAGACCTCGGCTCGACATGGGTTCCGTGATGCCGGGACCGGACACCTTGCTGATGTCCTTGAACTTTCCGTTGCCTTGATTCCAATAAAGAACACGAGGCTCGCGATAGTTCGACCCGAGATGTGCCGTGTCCACCTCCGGGTATACATGTCCGTTCGCAGCGAGAACATCAGACCAGCCGTCATTATCCACGTCGAGGAACATCGTGCCCCAGCCGAGATACTGCGTATTCAGGCCCAGGCCGGCATCGAAGATGCTGGACGTGAAGGTGCCGTCACGATTGTTGTGGTACAGCGAAGACGTATCGTCCGAAAAGTTCGTCTTGAAGATATCCGGCCAGCCATCATTGTCATAGTCTCCGATGGTGGAACCCATACCGGCCTGTTCGCCACCGTCATCGCTGTAAGCTACGGACGCATCTGGCCCGACATCGGTGAAGGTGCCGTCCTTGTTGTTGCGATACAGGATGCTCGGTGTGCTGTCGCATGCGACATAGATATCCGGCCAGCCATCCACGTTGTAGTCGAGTGTTGAGACACTGAAGCAATAATGGGCATTCGTCTTCGTGATGCCGCTGCTCTCCGTGACATCGACGAACTTGCCACCCGCGTTGTGATACAGAAGGTTGGTGGTGAAGGGAAGTCCCCGGGGTCCGCACATCACCGGAACACCCTTCCACACGCACATCAACCCTTCCCCCGGCTTCGGTATGGTCTTGATATCGAACTGAACGTAGTTCGCCACCATCAGGTCGAGCTTGCCATCGCGATCGTAGTCCACAAACGAGCAGCCGGTCCCCCACTTCGTCCCGTCTCCGGCGACGCCCTCCTTCTCGGCCACTTCCTTGAAGTGCCCATTCCCTTCGTTGTGATACAACCGGTTCTTGCCGTAGTAGGTTACGTACAGATCATCGTAGCCATCGTTGTCATAGTCGCCGACGCACACGCCCTGCGCCCAACCCGGTGTCTCCAGTCCCGACCCCGCCGTAACGTCCGTAAATGTTCCATCATGATTGTTGTGGTACAGATGACTTGTCGGCGGAGTCGTGGGCCTGGGCTCCCCATCGAGCGTTGTTCCATTTAGCAGGAAGATGTCCGGCCAACCGTCCCGGTCATAATCCAGGATCGCGGCACCGCTGCCAGTCGTTTCGATGATGTACTTCTTCGTAGCAGCATCGCCGTTGACGTTCAGCATCGTGAGGCCGGCTTGCGGCGCCACATTCACAAACCACGCTGGAGCCGCATGGGCTGTGCTTGCAGGATATGGATCACCCTGCGGTCGTTGCGTTGACTTGCTGTGAGCCTGTGCACTCGCTCGAACGGCAAGACTCATGAGCAACGCAAGGACGAAATGCTGAGGCCGCATCAGATCGCCCAGTTTAGCATTTCCACATCGATGCCACCCATAGTATCCTGACCCCGTTATGCGCAGTCTTGGTGTGCTTCTGCTTCTTGTTGTATCTGCGTTCCCGGTTGCCGCGCAAGTGGCCCCGCCAAACTCGCCCACGGACGAACTCGCGCAAGCGCGCCAGGATCTTCAACGCGACAAGGTTGCCGATGCGCTCGTGATCCTTGAGAAGCTCGTCAGCGTGCAGCCGCCCATCAAGGGCCTTCATCATGAGCTTGGCGTCGCCTACTACCGCGCCGGAAAGTTGCTCAGCGCCAAGCAGGCCTTCGAAGCTGCCGTGAAGGAAGATCCCACCGATCTCGAATCCATCCAGATGCAGGGATTTACCCTGTATCGATTGGGTCAACCGGCGGCGGCCATCCCGTTCCTCGAGCAGGTCCGCACCTGGATGCCCAACGCCGACGCCGATGCGAATTACGTCCTCGGACTCTGTTACCTGAACGCAGCCCGCTATGACGATGCCCGAAAGACCTTTGCAATCCAGTATGACGAGGAGCCCAACTCCGCTGGCGCCTACCTGGTTCTGGGCACCATGTTGATGCACGCAAACCTGCCCGAGCTGGCCTCGCAGCAAGCCCAGAAGGCACTCCAGATTTCGCCAAACTTTCCGCTTGCCCACTTTATGGTCGGTGAGGTCGCGCTCTATAAATCAGATGTCCCGACGGCAATTGCCGAGTTCGAAGCAGAGCGCCGCATCAACCCCGATTACGCGCCCGTCTACGACCGTCTCGGCGATGCCTACTTCCGCACCGGCAAGTTGGTCGATGCCCAGAAGGCCCTCACCAAGGCAATCTCACTGGATACAACCAGCACCGGCCCTTTCATCCTCATGGGCAAAGTGCTCTTGCGAAATAAGGATACCCAGACCGCCATCATGTATCTGAAGCACGCCGAAAAGATGGACCCCGGGAACTACATCACGCATGCTCTGCTTGCGCAGGCATATCGAACCGCCGGACAGGAAGATGATGCAAAGCGGGAAACGGCGATCACCAACCAGATCCACGTCGACAACCAACTCAAGCTGGAGCCAGTCCAGTAAGAGCAGCGCTCGGTGCATGCACCAACACCGTTAGTCGATGCGGAGCGTGACCAGCCGGGTCTCGAGCGCAACCCCCCCACCAACCGTAGTCTGGACCAACGCTTCAAACGGTCGGATCTCGCCCTTCGGCCCGGTCACCTGCTTCAAAATCTCAGCAACGCTATCCGGACGGCAAAGGTATTCCACAGCGGCCTGCGTGCCGAAGGTCGTCAATCCGCTGAACAGCAGCACGCGCTTGCCTGGCTGAACACCGGGCAGCAGGGCAATGATCGCATAGTCGGTTGTGAGCGGATGCTCCGGGCGCGAATAAACCGCGGGCTCGCCTGGTTTTGGATGGTGATTGACGAAGCCTGCGAAGCCGCTGCCAGCCTCCTGCGTGAAGTTTACCGTCGGCGGCAGCACTCGTAACGAGGGGTTCTCGACACTGGCGCCGATGAAGATCAAGTTGCGTGACTTCGCCTCATCCCAGGCGACCAGTTGGCTTCTCTTCAAGGTGAAGGCCGCCTGGTGAGCGTCAAACAGCTTCGTCAAATCATAGACGGCAGACAGCTCTCCAATCCCCGTATACGTGTCCACATACGAGTCCGGCGCGCTTCCATCCTGCGGAGCCCCAGCCGGTGCATATCGAAGCCCCGTTATGGAGTTACCCGTAAACACCGCATTGCTATAGACCACGAACGGCGGATCGTCGACGAAGAAGGGACGCCAGAATGTGTCGACCGGAGACTGCAAAACCCTCGTCTTCTTCCAGGGGTGCCATGCGAGCCCCGCTACGACCGTCAAAAGCAGAGCAGCCACGCCCACGACGATCCACCCGCGAAGTCGACCGGAAGTTGCAGCTGCCGCAGAGTGTTCCACCGTCTCGTGGACCGCCACCGGGACATGCACTCCCTCTGTCTCCGGCAGGGAAGCGCTCGCCGACCGGCTGGTGAAAATTGGAAGATAGTGCCCCTTCGGCACATCGACGACGATCTCCTCCTGCGAGCCTTCGTTCGCGAAATACGCCGCCAGCTTTTGTCGCAACAGCCGGGCGTGGGTTCGCACAATGCTGTCTTCGCTGGAGTTATACCCCGGATGGCGATGGAAAACATGAATGCCAATCTGCTGCTCGGTTGCCTCCCCAGGCACTTCCCGAATTGCGCATTCCGATATGTAAAACAGAAACTCCTGCAGTCGAAGTGACGCTTTCAGGTGCGGACTTGCTGCTATCCGCTCAACGACTTTCCACCGCGGGTCGCGTCGTAAAACATCGTTGACTTTATTGTTTTCCATCAGCTTACGCATCGCGCTGTCACAGTATACCTAGTGATTTGACGTGTCAAATCACCGTAAAAAACGTTGTGCCCCCATGCATCCCGAGCGGATGATGGCCCCGCTCTAAACAACGGTCACTTCAAGTTGGCGAGATCCTTCGTCAATCTGATGATCTTAGGTTCCACGTAGGAACCACGATCGACCACAGACCTGAATATGGTGTCGGGTGTGCAAGAAGGACGCAAAAATCGACAGGCAGTACACAGCGCCCAGGCAGTCCCGATACGCACCATGTTCAGAGGTGCTTTACGAACAATGAACAAATGAGGGGGCAGCACCAATGAACACAGAACAGCAAACCAAAAGCTCAGCGTCCCGAGCGTCGGGCATCGATAAGATCCTCATCGCTTTGGCCATACTCCTGACAGGAATCTTTTCTGGATCTTCGCCGGCGAAGGCACAGGCGGTCTACGGCTCCATCTATGGAACAGCGACCGATAAAACAGGCGCCGTCGTCCCCAACGCCACCATCACCGTGACAGATGTCTCCAAGGGAACCTCCGTCACCGTCCAGGGTAACGAGAGTGGCCTTTACCGCGTACAGCATCTCATTCCGGATACCTACTCGGTCCAGGCCTCCGCCAAGGGCTACGAAAACGCCGTCGTCAAGGCTGTAGTTGTCTACGCCGATACCGCTCCTGAGGTCAACCTCCAGTTGTCAGTCGGTGCCACCACAGAAACCGTTACGGTCACCGACCAGGCCCCGCTCCTCCAAACCGATCGCGCCGAGGTCAGCACCATCCTCGACTCCCGCGCTATCGAGAATCTTCCCAACATGGATCGCAACTTCACCGAGTTCCTGCTCCTTACCCCCGGAACCACCTATATCGGTTGGGGACCGGGCGAAGGCGGCGGCAACCCCCAGCGCAGCGGATCGATCGAAGTCGACGGACAACTCCCCTTCGCCACTGGCTATGAACTGGACGGCACCGACAATCAGGAGCCCATCAACGGTGTCGCCGTCATCAATCCCAACCTCGATTCCGTCTCGGAAATGAAGGTCAACGCCCAAAATTATGACGCTGAGTTCGGGAAAGCGGTCGCCGGCCTCGTCACCGCCCAGACCAAGTCTGGCAGCAACCAGTGGCACGGCTCCGCATTTTGGTACCGCCGTTCCGACGCCCAACAAGCACGCGATCCCTTCGCCAACGCCCCACCCAATACAACCCTGCCCTCTACCCTCCACAATCAGTTCGGCGGATCGGTCGGCGGCCCTATCAAGAAGGACAAGCTTTTCTTCTTCGTCGACTATCAGGGACTTCGCGAAAAAACAGGCTTCTCCGGGCGCACAACCGTCCCAACCCTGAAGGCTGAGACCACCTGCACCTCTGGATCTGGATTCTGCGACCTGAGCGACTACCTCAATCCCAGCTACGGCGGCGGCCCCCAACAACAAGCGTTCATGCCGAACTCTCTCCAGGACACAAACAACAATAACCGCACCCCGTTCCCCGATAATATGATCCCGATCGCTGACCTTTCGCCGGCCGCTGTCGCTCTCTTCAAGCTCATGCCCGCCCCGAATATTCCTGGAGTCAGCATCATCAATAACTTCGCGGCCAGGGGATCGGGCATCTTCAATACCAATCAACCCGACGTCCGCATCGATTACCAGATGACCCACAACCTTCACGTCTTCGGACGTTACACGCTGTTCCAGGGCAATATCATCGGTGCTCCCTACTTCGGAGCCGCGGGTGGCAACGGCTATGGCCCCGGCGGATTCGCTGGTACGGACGCGTTTCACTACTCGAGCGTTGCCGCCGGTGGCGACTACGTCGTTTCGCCCAAGTGGGTTACTGACTTCCGCTTCGGCTACTATCGCATCTACAACAACACCGCCGGTCCTGACCCCACTGCGCCCCTCGGCAATGACCTCGGCATTCCCAACGCCAACCCCGAGCCTCTCTCGCTAACCGGAGGCTTGCCGCAATTCAACATTGCGGTCCCCACCAACGGACAAAACAATGGCAATAACGTAGCCTACGGCACAACCGCGGCTCTAAGCCTGCAGCAGACCAGCCAGTATCAGGCAGTCAATAACTGGTCGCATACGGTAGGCAATCACAACATCAAGTTTGGCATCGACTGGCGCTTCGGTAAGAACACCACGCTCTCCGAAGGCGGCACCGGTAATGTCAACTTCAACGGTTCCTATTATGCGAACCAGAGCCGAACTTCCGGTGGCGGAGTCACCGGACCGCTCGGTCTTGGGTATGCGACGTTTCTTCTCGGAGATGTCACCTACTATGCCCGCTCGGTTTCGGCTACCAGCGGTCTCGGCAGCACCACGCAGAAGCGGATCTTCGCCTACGCCCAGGATCAATGGCATCCAACGCCCAACATCTCTGTGAACTATGGCCTGCGTTGGGAACTCTACACACCCGAGGCAATTACCCAGCGAGGTACGGGCGGCCTGCTCAATTTGGACACCGGCAACATTCAGATTGGTGGCTATGGCAACGTCAATAACCAGATGAATGTGCAGAACAACTACAAGGAGTTCGCACCCCGCTTTGGCGTGAGCTATCAGTTCACCCCAAAGACGGTCATCCGCGCTGGTTACGGGATTGTCTATGGGCAGGGCTGGGCCGGCAACACCTTCGGCCAGGTCCTTACCAACTCCTTCCCGTTGCAGATCCAGCAAAGCGTTGTTCCCTTGTCGACGAGCTACGGTGCATCGTTCAACCTCACCAATACCGAGGATGGTGTTGCGGCCGGCCCTCCAAGCTATACCTTCCCCGCGATCCCCGCCAACGGCCAGTATCCCCTGCCCAACGGCATCTCCCAAGCGACCCGACCCAACCAGGTGCGCCTGCCGACCGTCGCTGGGTGGAATCTCACCATTCAGCAGCAGCTAAGCCCTACCTTCTCCCTGCAGATCGCTTACATTGGCAGCCAGGCCTACCACAACATGTTTAGCTCCTCCAACCAATACAACGCCAATGAGCCGACGGCTGCAGGATACAACCAGATCAACCCCAACACCGGTGTCTTGTATACCCTCTGCGAACGTCAACCGTTCTGCGGTGACGCAGGCGGAAACGCTCAAACCCTGTTTGGCCTCCCCGGTAAGCCTTTCGGATGGTCGCAGAGCATCCCCTACAACAACAACCAGTCGACGGCCAGTTACCAGGCGCTGCAAATCGTCGTCAGCAAGACGCTCAGCCACGGTCTTTCGTTCCTTTCGCATTACACCTGGTCGCATGCACTCGATCATGAGTCCTACGAGTTCCTCGTCAACCCCGCCATCGGCAGAGGCAACAGCTATTACAACCGCCGCCAGGCCTTTGTCTTCGCTGGGGATTACGATCTACCCTTCGGCAAAGGCAAGCAGTTCGCTTCGAATATCTCGAGTTGGATGAATGAGATCATCGGCGGATTCCAACTCAACGGAACGCTTACCTGGGAGACCGGCCTGCCCTTCAGCCCCTGCTACGCTGAGGTCGGAAACATCAATGACGTAGCGGCCAATGATGGTTGCGGTCCTTCCTGGCCTAATAAGGTAGCGGGCGTTGGTGCCAGCATCCACAAGGGTTCGTTCAACCCGCAAACGTTGTCCGTTCCTTACCTCACCACGTACGCCAACCTGTTGAGCGCCAGTCCGAATCAAACCGAGGGCGCCTACGCTCTTCCCGCGGTTGGAACCTTCGGCACCTGGGGACGTGATTCGTTGTGGGGTCCTGGCATCGTCGATGTCGACGCTTCCCTCGCCAAGAACTTCAATATCTATGGCCCGCTGAAAATGCAAGCCATTGTTCAGGCCTTCAACCTCTTCAACCACGTGAACTACGGAGGCCCCTCCAGTTGTATCGACTGCGGTGTCGGTCCAACGTACGGTGCCATCCAAAGCACGCTCTCCGAACAATACGGAACGTCCATGCGCTTCCTGCAGTTCTCTGTGCGCTTCACCTTCTAACCTCCTTCCACCGGGACTGGCGAGTTCATCGCTCGCCAGTCCTCCCATCGTCTCTACCAATTGAGTGCCCCCTCGCCACGGGGCATTCTTTGTGGTCTGCTACTGTTTGCTCTCAATGCCGGAATGGATATCGCATATGCCATCGTCTGCCGATCGTTCTCGTGTGGCATCTCGCTCGTCACGAATCTTCCTGCTGCTGCTCCTCTGTGCGACCCTGACGGTCGTCAGTTCCAGGGTCCTGGCACAAGCGGGAATCACCTCTCTATCGACGTTGCCCCCCCTGCCCACGACAACTCCCAAAGACCCTTTGACAATTCAGCAGGAAGCCATCCCATCCAAGCCCTTTTCCGTCGTCGGGCCGCGCGGCGCCGTTCTCGGACAACAGGATGGTTCCTTCGAGTTGTGGGTCTTCCCCTACAAGATTCTCAGCGACCTGCACATCTCAGCGCTCATGGACCAATATCCGGTGCCCATTGACGTGAACGAACACGCAGCACTCATCACGTCCACCCCCGATTCCACCGTCATCACCTTCTCCCATGCGAACTTCACCCTTCGCGAGACCATCCTCGCACCCAGGAGTGCACCCAACGGTTCCGGCGCGCTCGTCTTTTTTCAGATCGAGGCGATTCGCCCAACCACCTTCACCTTCAGCTTCACACCCAACATGCAGGCAATGTGGCCAGCTCAGTCAGACGACATGCCTTCACCCGAATGGATCGCGTCCGCGCCCTCCAGCGGCTTCTATATCCTTCACCTCAATTTTCCCGAGATTGCGGCCGCCCTCGCCATGCCCAACGCCGAGCCGGGAATCATGCAGCCGTATCAGGAGAGGGCTGCCTCAAATCCCCTCCAATTTGTCATCCACTTCGATCCCTCACACGACACGGACCGCGTATTCCCACTATTAGCGGTCATCAGCGAGCAGAAGGACACGTCGACAAAGGAAGCCTTTGGTAGAGAACTCTCAGATCTCAATCGCTCAAGCGAGTCGCTCTTTGAACAGAATCGCACCTACTATCGCGACCTTCTCAGCACCGAGATGCATCTCGAGACTCCCGACAAGCGCCTCGACCTCGCCTTCTCGCGCGCGGAAAGTTCCATCGATCAGTTACGCGTTGAGACCACGCCCGGACATCATGAGCAAGCACTGACCGCCGGATTCCTCGGCTCCGGCGCCTCCGTGCGGCCCGGCTTCGGTTGGTACTTCGGTCGCGATGCGTTGTGGACGACCTACGCATTGAATAGCTCCGGCAACTTCGAGACCACGCGCCAGGAGGTTGAGTTTCTCCTCAAGCGCCAAAGCCCCGAAGGGAAGATCCTGCACGAATGGGCGCAGACCGCCGACCTCGTCGACTGGAAGAGCCTGCCCTACGAATATGCCTCCGCCGATGCAACACCCTTGCTCATAATGTCCATGAACGACTACCTCCGCATCAGCGGCGACAAAGCATTCGTTCAAACTCACTGGGACGGCCTCGCCCGCGCTTGGCATTTTGAAACAACCCACGACGCCGATGGCGATGGCATCTACGACAACTCCGAAGGCTCCGCCTGGGTCGAGTCCTGGATTCCCGCCATGCCTAAACAGGAGATCTACCTCGCCCTGTTAGATGAGCAAGCAAGCCTCGCATTTGCTGACCTCGCTCATGCGACAGGTCACGGTGACATGGAAGCCGACGCGCGCCGTCGTGCTGACAAAATCGCGCAGACCATCGAAAAGGAATACTATCTCACCGCATCCAAAGACTATGCGTTTAGCTGGAACGCTGGCTCCCAGGACAAAACATCGACTATCTTTCCATCGGTAGCCTGGTGGGATGGCGACGTCCAGTTAGCCAACCAGGGTCCGATGGTATCCCGCTGGGCCTCGGCCAATTTCTCTACCGATTGGGGAACACGTCCCGTGAGCGATCTCACCAGCTTCTACGATCCAATCAGTTACCATCAGGGTTCCGTGTGGCCTTTGTTTACAGGCTGGGCCTCGGTCGCGGAGTATCGTGCCGGCCACCCTCTCTCGGGCTACGACCACCTCATGCAGAACGTCGACCTCACCTGGACCCAAGATCTCGGCAACGTAACCGAACTCCTGTCAGGGCAATTCTTTCAGCCACTCGGCCGCAGCACCGCTCACCAGCTCTGGTCTTCCGCCATGGTCATCTCCCCCGTGGTGCGCGGCCTCTTCGGGCTTGAATGGGACGTCCTCGAGAATACTCTCAGCGTGACCCCGCATCTCCCGGCGGATTGGCAGGCCGCCACAATCAAAGATGTACCCTTCGCCACTACGCACTTTGATCTATCCTTCACCCGTAGCGGCACACAACTGACAGTCTCAACATTGCAGGCCCCTGGCTCGCTTCACCTCATGTCAAAAATTCCAGGTGCGCGCGTCGAGGGGAGCACCATTCACATACCGCTGCCTCCGATGGAGATTGCGATCATTCACCAGCAACCAGAGATTGGCGCGCACACCCGGCAACTGAAAGTGCTCCGTGAGCAGAGCGACGCCCACCATTGCAGTCTGACCTTAGAGGGTCGCGGCGGGACAACGTACACATTTCTCCTGCGCGAGAATGCTCCCGACCTGCATATTCACGCGGACGGCGCGAACCTCGGCGCGATCGACGGCGGATTGAGAGTGGTGTCCGTCACCTTTCCTGGAGACGGCGCCTATAGAGAAAAGTCTGTGAGCTTTTCCTGGTAGTCGCCGAGGTGTCCCCTCCGCAGCTCTGAGAACACTCCCCATTGCCATGGCCAACGCATCGAAGGAGTCGTAAGTGCCCGCAGTCAACATGCAAATCGCAAGGCTCCATGCCCATGCCGCGCGCATGACGTCGCTTTGTCTCGCGCTCGTCTCCTGCGCTGCCCTGGCGCAGGCCACTCCTCATCCGCCCGAAGCCACTCTCGCGCTCAACACAACCTCCGTTGCACCTCTCCGCTTCGTCGCCGCCCACGGACGCCGCGCGCTCATCAGCGGATATGCCGCAGGTGGCCTCGAAGTATGGGCCTACCCGTTCGAAATCCTCAATGATTATCGCGTCTCCTTTCGTCTCACCGGAACGACAACCTCCATCGAGGGCTCAGCCATCCTGAGGCGCATCACCTACAACCCGGACTCCATCACCCGCGTCTATCTCGGCCCCGATTTCATCGTCAGCGAAACCCTCTTCGTTCCTCTCAACGAACCCGGCGCGATCCTCACCTACACCGTCCAGTCCACGCGCCCGCTAGCCATTGACGTCCACGCTACCCCCATCCTTAACCTCATGTGGCCAGCCGGCGTTGGCGGCCAATCGACCTCATGGAACTCCTCTCTCTCTGCATTTATTCTCGCTGAGCCCTCCACTGGGTACACGGCGCTCGTCGGTTCGCCCGACATCGTAGCCCACGATGAACTCGGAAACCGCACAACCCAGGGAGCCAATGGACCCTCACTCGGCTTCACCCTTCGCCCATCCGATTCCGGCACTGCCAGCGTGTACATCGCGCTCAATCCTCCAGGCGTGACCGACCCATCATCGTTGTTTCAAAAGCTCATAACTCAGCGCCAATCGTTCTACCAGGAATACGGCCAGCACGTTTCCGATGGCTTGAATTCAATGATCATCGTCACCACCCCCGACGAGCAAATCAATCGCGCCATCGCATGGTCCGAGCTCGCCCTCGACCAAGCGTGGGTGTGCAATCGCGATCTCGGTTGCGGCTACGTCGCAGGCTATGGTCCATCCCGCGGAGCCAGGCGCCCACAGTATGACTGGTTCTTCGCCGGCGACGGCCTCATCGCCGCAGACGCCTCCGCCACCGCAGGCAACGCTTCGCAAGCGCGCGACGAGTTGGAGTTCATTCTCCGCTACCAGGATCAAAAGACAGGGATGATCTGGCACGAGCTATCGCAAAGCGCAGGCTTCCTCGATTGGGCAGGGAAGTACCCCTACATGTATGTCCATGTGGACATCACCTTTCAATTCCTCAGCACGCTTGCCCGTTATGTCGAAACCACCGGAGACGCCCAGTTCGCACGGGATCATTGGTCAGCCATCGCAGCCGCGTACCACTACTGCGAATCGTTGATCGATCCGGCAACAGCGCTGCCGCGTATTCCGTCGAACAAAGAAGGAGGCGATGAACAGGATCGCCTGTCCGACGACCTCGGCCTCTCGGTAAGCTGGGTCGAAACAACCTCTGCCTTCCAGCAGCTCGCAACGTTGACCGGCCACACCAGCGCCGCTGCAGAAGCCGCAACAGCTAACCAGCGCGCCCGCGCATCCATTCCAAATCGCTATTGGGATTCGCAAAACTCGTTCTGGATCAGCGGCCATGTAGAGACCGGTCATGCGGTTCCCGAACGCCGCAGCGGCCCCAGCGAAGCCATTTCCATGAATCTGTTTTCGCCCACACAAAATGCGCTTCTTCTCCACCAACTTGCCTCCGCCTCCTTCCAAACCGACTGGGGCAGTCGTGGCGTCGCCGCTGGTTCCCAGGGCTTCGACCCAACCTCGTACGCCAAGGGCAGCGTCTCCGCTCTGGGAACAGCGGATCTCGCCAACGCCTTCTGGTCCGAACAGCGATCGACACAGGCATTCGCGCTCTGGACCTCCTTGCTCCCCTGGATCTCCCTCGACTCGCTAGGTCATCTTCATGAAGTCCTTGCTGGCAATGTCTATCAACCCCAGGAAGAATCTGTGCCGGAACAGACGTGGTCGTCCGCAGGCTTTGTCACGTCCAGCATTCACGGTCTACTCGGTCTGCAGATGGATGGACTGCAACATAAAATCACCTTCGCGCCGCGCCTTCCATCAACATGGCACGATCTCTCCGTCACGCACGTGCCTCTATCCGGAGCGAAAATATCCTTCACGCTTCATCAAAATCGTTCATCGCTCGACCTGGAAATCGATAACCCCGGTGCGGCCTTTCTGCTGAACTTTTCTCCCACCCTGCCGCTCGGCGCGATTGTTGACCACGCAGAAATCAATCACCATACGTTTCCCGTAGCTGTATCCCAGGACCTTCCGGATACCGTTGCGAATCTGATTTCTGAGATTCCGCACGGAGCCACCGAAGTGCATATGACCCTGCGCGGAGGGCTCTCCATACTCCCCACCGATCCACACCCACTTCTCGGAGATCCCAGCAGCAATCTCCACATCGTCGACATCCATCTCGTAGGCGATTCACTGAAAATCACCGCCGACATCCCCGTTGATCGAACCTCGACGATTGACGTCTCAACGGATTGGACGATCATCAACTCTAGCAACGCACGAGTAGAGATGATCGCGCCACAGCTCAAACGAATCACCTTCCAGGCACCAGGCAAAACGCCTATCGTCGACCGCACCCAACGTGTAGAAGCAAGTTTCCAACTCAAGCGCTAACGCTTGAAATCCAAAATAACTATGCGAAAGCTTCGATCCATCACGCGAGCAGCCATCGGTTCCGCCGCATTGCGCCTATTACTGGCTGCGGTCCTGTTCAGCGTTGCCCTGCAGGGCGGCGCTGCATCGAATCCAGCAAACTCCAGAACGGCAACGCTCAATTCCACTGACATCCACATCGTGCTAATCGCCGGCGCACAAGCTCCATCCTTGAGAAGCATCTCCGGATCGCCGGACAACGTGTGGCGCAACCAGGAAATAGAGTCGCCGCCACCGATGGTTTACATCGACAACGCGAGCGTGCCTGTAACCTGGACCTTCAAACCAGATCTCTCTCTCGCCGATTCGCACCACGTAGAGTTTGTCTACGAGTCTGCAAAGCCGCATCTTCAACTTCGCTGGCGCTGGCAAGTGCGCGCCGCATCCGGCCCCATCGAACACGACATCCAGATTGTGAACCTGAGCGGACAAGAGATTTGGTTGCCCCTCGTCGACAGCCTGCGCCTGAACTTCCTGGTCCCAGTGTCCGCCGCAATCGAGAACCTCTATATAGAGAAAGGAGCAGACACGCCCTCAGCGCACGGCACTCACCTCGACCCCGTAATCGATGGCTACACCTGGATGGGTCGCTCGACAACCTATGCTCACCCAATCCACGGCCAGCAGCGCGAGATCATCCCCGCAGAAATCGTCTACACCACCACCCCGCGCGGATCGTCCAAACCAGACCGAGCAACAGGATGGTATGCCGGCATAGAATTCAGCGGCCGAACCCGCATCACCCTGGAACGCCAGGGCGGAAACCTCAAGAGCGTGCTGGGCCTGAACCCTGAGTTAGGACCCTTCCGCACACGCCTGTTGCCCCATGAAAGTTTTGAGTCACCAACCATCTTTCTCGGCGCCTTCACGGGCAGCACTGATGATGCCGGAAATCAGCTGCGACACTGGGTGCGAAGCACACTCACCAATCCGAAAACATGGCAGGATCCCGAATACCCTCTACTGGTCAACGACAGCTGGGGCAGTGCCATGCAAGTCGATGAAGCGCTCGCCCTGCGAATGATTGCGAATTCCAAGGACCTCGGTCTCGACATGTTCCAACTCGATGCCGGCTGGTTTCGCAGTGTCGGCGACTGGTATCCCGACCCCCAAAAATTCCCCCATGGCTTAGCCTTCATTGCCGACGCGGCACATCACAACGGTCTTCGCTTTGGTCTTTGGGTGGACTGGGCGCAGGCTGGCCTCGGTACATCCTCCACCGCCCTCAACGTGCGCAATCCCGAGGTGAATGGCTGGCTGGTTAACGATCTCGCGCCCGACTGGAAGCCCGAAGAATTCAAAGGTCAAACCATCGACCTCGGCGTTCCCGCCGCTCACCAGTACGCCTCCAGGGAAGTCAAGCGCATCGTCGAGGACTATCACCTCGACATGCTCGAGCACGATGGCTATCTTGTCGCGGAAAGCTGCACACGCGCCGATCATCCCCACGCTCCACCCGATGGCCCGCTCACCATCACGCACGATGCCGGCTTTGATTTTGCGCTCGGCGCCAACTCCACCGACGTGAGCTATCACGCCGTGCGCTCCTACTATTCCATCTACGAGAAACTTCGCCGCGAACACCCTGGCCTCCTGTTCGAAATCTGCAACGACGGCGGTCGCATGGTCGACTTTGGCTCTGCCGCCCACGGTGACTACTTCTCCATCACGGATACCTACGACCCGTTATCCAATCGCCGCGCATTCTTCGACGCCAGTCATCTTCTCCCTCCCGCCATGCTGGAAAGTTATGTTGAGCAGGTACCAACGCCGAACATCCACAGCTTCCTCTACATGCTGCGCAGCGGCATGATGGGTTGGACGAGCATCATGCTCGATACAACCGCGTGGTCGGAACAACAGCGAAGCATAGCCCGCCACGCTTTCGCTCTGTACAAAACCCAACTGAGACCGTTGATTCGCGACGCAAATCTCTACCATGTCTCCGCCAGGCCCGACGGTGTGCATTGGGACGCAATGGAATTGTGGGATCCTAAGCAGGCAGCCGGCGTCCTGTTTGCATTTCGTGGAAGCATCCTCGACGAACCGCGCCACTCCTTCCGCCTCGCGGGCCTTCGCGATGACGCTCAGTATCAAATTCATTGCGAGGACCGATCCTCACCCGACAGAATTGTGACCGGCCGCGAGCTTCGACTGCGCGGTCTCTCGATCCACCTGCAAGATCCGCTCAGCTCCGAACTGGTATTTCTCCGAGTCGCTCGCTAGAGCCCGCCCTCTCCTAATTCCCCGAGCTGCGATCGATCGCATACAGCTTCACGCGGTACACACCAAAAGTCCGCCCATCCATCAGCAACTCGCGCCCCTGGTTCGACTGGTCCCCGTTCAGCCGCCGCACGGTCACCCATTCGCCGCGGTCGCGCCGGACCTCTTCAAGGCGCGCGATGCCTCCAACCTTGTCATCAACATCCGGGTCACGCAGAAAAGAAACATAAAGCCCTCTCCCTGCGATGAAAAACTCATTTGCCCCAGCTTCGATCACCATCATCGCGCCATCGCTGCTCAGGAGCTTCTTGTCAGGCCAGGAACGAGCCAGCGTCGCCTCAAACAAATAGCCACCCAGCGCGACGGTCGTGGTCGGCCGCGGACTGTTTTCCCTCAGCACCACGCCGCGAATCGTATCCGCAGCCTGCGCTGAGAGAATCATGTTCCCGAGGCTGCCCAGCACCCCGTACGCGCCACCGATCCCTGCATCCGGCTCACCCTTGCTCTCCACCGAATCCACCCCAAACGGAGAAAATCCGAATGCCTTAGCCTCCCCATACGCATAGAACGCATTGGCGGGAGCGCTGTCGATGCGCGCCTCTGGAACAAACACCGCGTTATCCTTCAGCCGGTAGCGATTGATCCAATACTCAAAATCCGGCCCGTCAATATCCGGCGAAAAGAAGTCCAGTGCAGGCGCGGTCACTCGATAAACTTCCAGATACGCAGGATGCGGCCCACCACTCGGATACTCGCCCGCCCGCTCACCCGGCGCCGGCAACTGGCAATTCACATACATCGGCAACGCATAAGCCCGCTTGCCCTCCGCAGCCACCGACTGAATATATCGCGCATAGTTCCACGCCATAAACACCTCATCGGCCGCGTCCCCAAACACCTCCTGCCACGTCTTCCCCTGCGGATCAAAGTGCGCGCGAAGCTCAGGGGATAGCTCCTCTCGCTTCGCCTCCAGCGCATGGATCAGCTCCGTCGGCACTGGTCGGTGGAACATCTCGTTCGCAGCCTTCGAGCGGTCGCGCCCATATCCCAAATAGCCGACCTCATTCTCCACCTGCACCATCAGCACCGTCTGCTGCGCCTCGTCCACATCGCGCACATGCTTCATCAGGGAAGTGAAGGCCCGCCCGTCCGCCCTCTGTGTCTGCTCGCCCAGCGTGGAAAGAATCTCCAGAGGAGTTCCATCAGCGGCGATCGCGCGAGGGAATCGCGAGGTGTCCCCCTTCACCCAGGCCGGCGCATAGCTCGACACGCTGTTCTTCCAGCTCCCGAACCACAGCAACACCAGGTGAAGATGCTGTTGCCGCGCCACATCCATCCAATGATCAAGAATTTGAAAGTCGAAGGTCCCTTCCACCGGCTCAATCTGCTCCCACGCCACCGGCATGAGTACCGTGTTCAGATGCATCTGCGCGAGCTTCGGTAGAATCTCATCGGCCTGTGCCGCCGTACCCGCGGAAGAGTTTCCCAGCTCGCCCCCGAGAATCAGATACGGCTTCCCATCCACGATCAGCTGCGTCGCGTCCCCCATCTGCCGCACCGCCGGCAACGAAGCTCCACGCCCCACCAGCCCGGAACCCAGGCACAACGTAGCCAACAGGATCTTTACTTTAAATATCAAGATCATCTCCCCGAATCGCGCACGAACATCCTAGCAGTCCCACCTAGCGAAGCGTCGAATTAAAGCGCTATAGTTGCTGAGCGACACGAAATCACCCCCTATGAAACCCAATTTTTGCGTCAACGCCTCCATCGCTCTCTCCATAGCCCTCACCACGCTCACACCCCGCGCGATTTCTCAAACTGCACCTCCGCAGTCCACCTGGATTGCAAGCTGGGGCTCCTCGCAACAAATCCCCGAGCCGCAGAACACTATGGCCCCAACTGATCTTACGGACGCCACCCTGCGCCAGATCGTACACCTCTCAGCCGGCGGCTCCGCGCTCCGCATTCACCTCTCCAACGCCTTCGGCACCGAGCCGCTGCACATCACATCGGCCCACATCGCAAAACCTCTCGCGCCCGACGCCGCAGCCATCGACCCCGAAACCGATCGCGCCCTCACCTTCGCCGGCGTCCCCGACGTCATCATCCCCGCCGGCGCAGAGTTCGTCTCCGACCCCATCACCCTCACGGTTCCTGCGCTCTCAGACCTCGCCATCTCCTTCCATCTCGACGCCCCGCCCGCGCGCGAAACCAGTCATCCCGGCTCGCGCGCCACCTCCTGGCACGTCCACGGCGATGCAGTCTCCGCCCCCACCCTCACCACCCCCAACAAGATCGACCACTGGTTTCAGCTCTCAGAAGTAGACGTCCAGTCCACCCCCACCGCCGCCACCATCGTCGCTCTCGGCGACTCCATCACCGACGGTCACGCTGCCATCACCAACGGCAATACCCGCTGGCCCGACGCCCTCGCCGCCCACCTGCAGCAATCGCCCGGTACTCAGACCATCGGCGTCTCCAACCAGGGCATCGGCGGCAATCATCTCCTCACCGACGGCCTCGGCCCCAACGCCCTCGCGCGCTTCGATCGCGACGTCCTTGCACCCGCCGGCGCACGTTGGGTCATCGTTCTCGAAGGCGTCAACGACCTCGGCGGCCTCACCCGCGACGGGGAAGTCTCCACCGACAAACACGCCGCTCTCGTCCAGCGAATCCTCGGCGCCTATCAACAGATCATCACGCGCGCCCACGCCCACCAGCTTCGCGTCTATGGAGCCACGATCACGCCCTACGCTGGCTCCGACTACTACCACCCCGGCCCCTTGAGCGAAGCCGATCGCCAAACCATCAACGCCTGGATCCGCAACCCCAGCCACTTCGACGCCGTCATCGACTTCGACGTAGTCGTCCGCGATCCCGCGCACCCCGACCATCTCCTGCCCGCCTACGACTGCGGCGACCACCTTCATCCATCGCCAGCTGGCTACAAGGCCATGGGCGACTCCATCCCCCTGACCCTCTTCACCCGCTAAGCCTTACGCCAGCCTCTGCGCAGGCGCTCCCAGCAGATCCTCAATCCGTATCGGCAGCTCGCGAACCCGAACGCCCGTCGCATGATGCACCGCGTTCGCAATCGCCGCCGCAACCCCCGCGAGTCCAATCTCCCCAACGCCCCGGGCCCCCAGTGCATTAATCACCAGGTCGGGATGATCCAGGAACGTAACATCGATCGCCGCAGCATCGGCATTCGTCGCCACAATATAGTCCGCTAGATTGTTGTTGATCGGCGCACCGGACCGCGCATCATAACGAGTCGCCTCAAACAGCGCCATCCCGATCCCCATCACCACCGCGCCCTCAATCTGATTCCGCGCCGGCTTCGGATTCAGAATCCGTCCCGCATCAATCACCGTCACCATCCGCGACACGCGCAGCCGCGCCGTCTCCGGTTCCCACGTCACCTCGGCAAACTGCGCACCAAACGAGTGCTGCGAAAACTTCCGGTCCGGCGCACCAAAGCTCCCAGCGCCTTTCCCGTTACCCGTCGCACTCCGCACGCTCGCCTTCGTCAAGATGTCGCCGAAGGGAATTGCCTTGCTCGCATCGCCATCCTTCAGCCGCACCTTCCCGTCGCCGAAATCCAGGTCCTTCGGCTCCTTGTCAACAAACACCGCGTCAGGCCCCGCCGTAGCAATCGCAAACAGCTTCCCAATCGCATTGTTCGCTGCGTCAATTACCGCAGGAATCACGCTGGCCGTAGCCCACGAGCCGCCCGAGATCGGCCCCAGCGGCAGGTCCGTATCTCCCAGCACCACCTCGATCCGATCATTCGCAATCCCCATGCGCTCGGCCACGATGTTCGACAGCACCGTGTACGTGCCCGTCCCAATATCCTGCGTAGCGCACGACACCCGCGCGTTCCCGTTCGACAGCAGCTCCACCGTCGCATGCGACTCGCAACTCTCCGCAATCCACGAGCATCCGGCAACGCCCCACCCCAGCGTCAATCCACTCTGCTCGCCCGTGCCCTTCATCGAACCCACCGCCGGCGTATACCGCGACCACCCAAACTTCTCCGCGCCCACATGCAGACACTCCACAAAGTGTCGCGAAGAGAAGGGAAGATCCTTCCCCTCATCCTTCGCTGGCTCGTTCAGCAGCCTTAGCTGGATCGGATCCATCTTCAGCGCAATCGCCAGTTCGTCCATCGCGGACTCCGTAGCAAACAGTCCCGGAACCGCGCCGGGCCCGCGCATCGACGTAGGCGTCCCCACATTCCTCCGCACAATCGCCGACGTAGCGCGAAGATTCGGCACGCTATAGCTATATCCCGTTGCCTCGCTGCAACCCTCCGAGTAATCGTCCAGCATCGAGGTGTGATTCAGCGAGTCGTGCATCAACGCCACCAGCTTGCCATTCGGCGTCGCTCCCAGTCGCACCCGCTGTTGCGTACGTGGCCGATGCCCCACATTCTGAAACATCATGTCGCGTGTCACCACCAGCTTCACCGGCCTTCCCAGGTTCCGCGAGGCCTGCGCGCAAATCAGCTCGTGCGGCCACGGCCACAACTTGCCCCCAAAGCCCGACCCCAGGAACCGCGAGATCACCCGCACATTCTCTATCGGAACGCCCAGCATCTGCGCCAGCACATTCTGAGAGTTGCACACCGCCTGCGTCGTCTCGTACAGCGTAAAATTCTGCCCATCGAAGTCCGCCACCGAAGCATGCAACTCAATCGGATTGTGCGTCTCCGTTGGCGTCGCATACGTCTCGTCAATCTTCACGGGCGCTGTCTTGAACGCCGCATCCGGGTCCCCGCGCTTCGAATCCTCAGTAGGCTTCTCAACCGCCTCGGCCTCGGTAAACTTCGTCGACACATTGATCGGCGCCGCCTGATACGTTGCCACCACCGCATTCGCAGCCGCCATCGCCTGCTCAAACGTCAACGCCACCACCGCCGCCACATACTGCCCGTAATACCGAACCACGTTGTCCTCAAACGGCGGCCGCTTCTCATCCAGAATTCCCGAAAACCCCGACGGCGGCCCCGCCCGATAGATCTTCCCGATATTGCCGCTGTGATACACCGCCTTCACGCCCGGCATAGACTGGGCGCGGCTCACATCCAGCTTCGTGATCTTCCCGCTCGCAATCGTCGCGCACACAGGAACCGCATACAGCATGCCCGGCAGGTTGTAGTCAGACGAGTACATTGCCGCGCCGCTAACCTTCAGCGGCCCATCCACGCGCGGCAGCGATCCATTGGTGCGGGGCGGAACTGTAGATTGCGTCGCCATAAAAATCTCCTTCGCGTTCCCTTACGCGTTCTTGGTTGCCAGTGTCAGCGCATGCGCGATACACCGCTTCGTCAGTTCAACTTTGAAACCATTCTCCGTCTGCGGCCGCGCGTCCCTTACAGCCATTGCCGCTGCCCGATGAAACGCCGCACCCTCAGCCGGTTGATGCAGCAGCGCCGCTTCCGCCTCATGCGACCTCCACGGCTTCGTCCCCACCCCGCCCAGCGCCACACGTATGTACGAAAATTTCCCGCCCGAAATCTCCGCAACAATCGCAGCCGACGAAAGCGCAAACTCGTACGACGCGCGATCCCGCAGCTTCAAATAAACCTGCTTCGATCCCTTCCGCGCCGCCGGCAGCGTCACCTGCGTAATCAACTCGCCCGGCGCCACCACCGTCTCAATATGTGGCGTCGATCCCGGCAGCAAAAAGAAGTCTCCGATCGGCACATCGCGCGTCCCCTTGCTGCCCTGGATCGTAACCACCGCCTCCAGTGCGGTCAGCGCCACGTTCATGTCCGACGGATTGGTCGCGATGCAATCCTTGCTCGTTCCCAAAATCGCCAGCGATCGGTTGTCCCCCTCAATCGCCGAGCACCCCGACCCCGGCGTGCGCTTGTTACACGCCATCGCCGTATTCCGAAAATACATACACCGCGTCCGCTGTAACAAATTCCCCCCCGTAGTCGCCATATTCCGCAGCTGCGGCGAAGCCCCCGCCAGCAGCGCCTGCGACAACACCGAGTACTCCTCCTGCACCACCGCATGATGCGCAAGATCCGAGTTCCGCACCAGCGCCCCCACCCGCAACCGCCCATCCGGCAGCCGCTCAATCGTATCCAGTCCAATCCGATTGATGTCCACCAGCCGCGTCGGCCGCTCAACATCCAGCTTCATCAAATCGAGCAGCGTCGTTCCACCCGCAATAAATCGAACGCCCTCCTGCCCGACAGTATTCGTCGCCGCCGCTGCGTCCGTCGCACGGGAATAGGTGAAGGCTTCCATAACGCATCTCTCAATCTGCGCAGTTAAGCGCGCTGCCGAACCTGTTGAATCGCCGCAACAATATTGGGATACGCCCCGCAACGGCAGATATTCCCGCTCATCAACTCCTTCACATCCGCATCCTTTGGCCCGCACGGCTCTTTCAGCAGCGCCACCGCGGACATGATCTGCCCCGAGGTGCAATACCCGCACTGGTAGCCGTCATGCTCCACGAACGCAGCCTGCATCGGATGAAGATTCTCCGGCCCCCCCAGCCCTTCAATCGTAGTAATCGCATCCCCCTCATGCATCACCGCGAGCGTCAAACACGAGTTGATCCGGCGGCCGTTCACATGCACCGTGCACGCCCCGCATTGCCCGTGATCGCAACCCTTCTTGGTGCCCGTCAGCACCATCGTCTCGCGCAACCCATCCAACAGCGTCGTCCGAGAGTCCACCTCGATCGCATGCGCCTTCCCATTCACGTTCAGCGTGATGGCAATGGCACCCTCCACCTTCTCGCCTCTCTCCACGGACTTTGTCACCGGTTCCTCCGTCTGCACGGCTCGAGCCACCAGCGGTGCGGTCGTCACCGCAACACCCGCAGCGCCCACCTGCGAAAGAAACGAGCGACGCGTAACCCGTCCTACCCGCGACGCAACCTCTGCCCTATCTTCATTGTTCACGGCCATTTGGAATCTCCCTCGAACCTGTGCTGGTTGGCCTGGCGTCCCGTAGGAAGCCCCAGACGAATTCCTTGCTGAATTCTAAGCGCACCCGCCTTCGAACGTCACGCCCACCCAAAATCTCCCTATGCCACACCCACCGCCGTCAGGCTTCGTCCACCACCTCAAACGGCCGCATCATGTCATTCGACTCATGCTCAAGAATGTGGCAGTGATACAAATACTTCCCCGTATATCCCTCAAACTTCGTAATAATCCGCGTAATCATTCCCGGCGGACACTGCACCGTATCCTTCCATCCCATCTCATTCGGCTCCGGCGTCATCGCCGCCGCCAGGTACCGCAGCCCCTTCGCATTGCGATACGCAAACACATCAAACGTCCTCCGGTCCAGCACCTGGAAACGCACCAGGTGAAGATGGATCGGATGCGTGTCTTCGGTCAGATTCACGAACTCCCACACCTCCGTAGAATTCAGCCGCGGCCGCTCCGTCACCGGCTCCATCCAACGTTTGCGGTTCAACACCATCAGCATCGAATCGCCGCGCCCATTGAGTGCCTCATCCAGGGTAATCGTTCGCGTAACCGCCGCCGTCGCCACATCCGTCCGCGCCACCGCCTTGAATCCCACCGGAAATTTACTTGGCAGCAGGGAACCAGCTTCACCCCGATCCTCCACGCCCGCCGTGCGCGCAGCACCAACGCGCGCAGGACCCACGCGGAACTGCAGAATCTCCAGCCCCCCATTCTTCAAATGAACCTGCTGCCCGGCAGCGCCCGAAAAGTCAATCAGCAGATCCGCGCGTTCCGCCGGCGCCAAATTCAGATACCCCAACCTGACCGGTGCCGACAGCAATCCCTGGTCCGACCCAACCTGCCAGAACGCCTGCCCCTTCTCCATCGACAACGCAAAGAACCGGCTGTTGGCCCCATTCAGCACCCGAAACCGATACAGCCGCGGCTCCACCTCAACATACGGCCGAATCTTCCCATTCACCAGAATCGCATCGCCATCAAACTCCGGCACCCATGGATGCTCCGGATCACCCGACGTCGGATAGTACAGCTGTCCATCCACGCTGAAGTTGCGGTCATACAGCACCAGCGGAATCTCATGCCGCCCCTTCGGCAGATCGAGCGAGTCTTCGCGCTCATCGCGCAGCAACATCATCCCCTGCAACCCGGCATAAATATTCAGCCGGTTCAGCCCCATCGCATGATCGTGATACCACAGCGTTGCCGACTCCTGCTCCAGCGGATAGTGGCACACGCGGCTCTGACCCGGCGTGAACCAGTCGTCCGGATAGCCATCATCCTTCGTCGCTACCCGCGCCCCATGCAGATGCGCCACCGCCCGCACCTCCGGCAGATCGCGCCCACACCCATGCAGCGAGTAATCCACCGGAAGAAAATGCTTGCGCGGCAGGGAATTGACCCACTCCACCCGTATCGCCCGCCCGCTCCTGCCCTCAATCAGAGGACCCACCGGCGTACTCCCATAGCTCCACAGCCGCGTCGCCGGAACATCCCGATGCACCTTCGCATGAATCTCCCGCATCACCACGCGCTGCGCATGCGGCCCCACCGGCGTCACGCGCTCCGGCATCGGCAGCGCATCCACAAACGGCGTCAGCCCCAGCGAATGCAGCATCACCCGCGGCGGTTCGTCCGGGCGCACCACCGGCCCCGCCGGCATGGACATCCCCTGCATCATCTGCGCCGCCAACCCGCGCCGCGCACCCCACCCCAAACCCACGGCCGACACCTGTTGAAGAAAGCGACGTCGGCTGCCAGACAAGCGATCAGATCTCCGTGGATTCCAAAAAAGAAGAAGCACGCACCCGTGTGTGTTGCGAGTGCGTGCTTTCAAGTTAAACAGACTGTATGAATAATCCGTGAACGCCGCTTAGTTGCCGCTGGTCACTGCGCCAGTCGTCGGATTCAGCAGCACCACGTTCGCATTCGGAGCCACATTGTTGGTGAAGTTGAACATGTTGTTGAGCGTCCCCGCGCTGGAGTCGAACGACCCCGTCCCAACCCTCTGGCTGCTCAGGAACGTGTCCTCGATAAACCGAATCACCGACGCCTGGTCCGTCACCGTATTGTCGATAGCATTCTTGTTCGCCCATGGCGAGATCACCAGCAGCGGCATCCGCGGCCCATGTCCGCAACGTCCCTGCACAGGCTTCCCGTTGGAGTTCGGTCCCGGCAGCGCCGACGCCGCAGCACCCGCGCTGATGCAAACGCCCGCTCCGTTCAGCGAGTCCTGCGCCGTTGCCGACCCGTTCACAAAGTCCGTCAGGTGGTCGTACCATCCGTCCGAATCGTCATACGCGATGATGATCGCCGTGCTCGACCAGAACGACGACTGCTCCAGCGCGTTGATCGTGTTCACCAGGAACGTCTGCTCATCCAGCGGATCGGAGTATCCAGCATGCGCATCCTGGAATCCCGGAGCCTTCAGGAAGCTCACCGCAGGCAGGTTCCCGGCGGCCAGCGCCGTCGTAAAGTCCTGAATATCGTACTGATGGTTCGCCGTGGCAGACCCCGTATCCGCCGCCGTGCCAATCACCGCAGTCGACACCGGCCGGATGTGCGTCGGATTCGCCGTGCTCGCGTAATACTGGAACGGCTCGTGATGCGGAATATAATCGGCCTTCAGCGGATTCCCCGGGATGTGTACCGCTCCCGTGCTCCGCGCGCAGCCCGTCGTCCCATTGGTGTTGGTCGTGCTCAGGTTGAAGCCGCCCGAGAACATCCCCCAGGTCACGCCCGCCGCGTTCAGCAGGTCGCCGATATTCTTGCCCTGCATGCTCACGTTCGCGCTGGCAGACGAGCACACATCGTTCGCCGGGTCTTCATCTCCAGTCAGCGTGTATCCACCCTGCCCATCGGCCACCACGCCGCTCGCAGCTCCCGTCGTGTACGTCGCCACGCCATTCGTCTGGCCCGCCACAAGGTTCAGCGCGCCCTGCGTCGATGCACCAAACGTGCTCCCGAACGAGTGGTCGTTCAGCGCATAATGCTGCGCGTAATTCCACAGCGCCGTCACCGAATTGCCGTCGTAGTAGCCCATCGTCAGGCCAGTCGTATTCGCAATCGAAGGCGCGCCCGTCGCCGTCGCCAGCGCCAGTCCATCTGAGGTCCCTACCGACAGCGGAAACTGGTCCATCTTTCCGCCATCGAACGCCGTCTGCTCCGGCCCATAATTATGGTCCTGGTCATTCGTGCCCGCCTGGCTGGGGTCCAGCCGGAAGGGGTTCGACGCTCCCGTCCCATTCACAATATTGAGGTTAGGATTCGCCGTCAGCAACTCCGGGCTCGTCGTGTAATTCGCGATGTTCGTCGGTGTCCCCGTCGCAGCCGTAAACTTCGACGCATCTGTCGAAAGGTTCGCCGCCATCGGATACGTCCCGAAGTAATGGTCAAACGAGATGTTCTCGTTGAAGATCACCACCACGTGCTTGATTACTTGGGAGCTGGTCACCGGCGTAACCACAGCCGGCGGAACCACAGTAGCTGGCGCAGGCGAATACCCGGTGCAACCAGTGAGCACCATAAGTGCAATTAACGAAAGTGCTGAAACCTGACGAATCATTCTGCGCGCCTCAATCCAGTTGGTGTTTTTAGAACACCTCCACAGATACAGCGCGAATGTGAACGCAGCTTTAAAGCCGCGTGAATCTCGTAACCGGCTCTCCAAACAGGTGGAGAACTTGTTGATCCGCAAGCCCTCCCAACGTCCCCCGTCTGCCTTATTCCTGCTTGCTATTTCCTCCGTCCCGTTTCGAAGGGGCACGACTTCAGTCGTGCCAATCAGGCCAAAAAATGATGAGGGGCTTCAGCCCCTGGGGGCAAGCTCTGATTTCTACGGATTCTGCTCAAGCCAGTTTCAGCTCGATCGTCTGCGCCTCGGCATCCAGCTTCACAATCTGGAAGCTCCGAACCTGCCCCACCGCCAGCGGCTCAGCCTTCTTCTTGGCCGTATCCGCCCCGCCCTTCCACCGCGCGCTCAGCATCGACCCAAGCTGCGACAGATCCACCCCGCCCCCGCCCGTGCTCTCCTCCGCCTCCGCACTCGCCTCCATCGTGCACCTCGCGCGAATCCCTTCGCCCAGCTCCACCACCACCGACCCCGCGCCCTGCTCCACCACGCGTCCCGAAACCGTGTCGCCCGCCTTGTGTTCCTCCAGGTATTCGCCCAACCCGGTCGGCACCAGCTGCTTCATGCTCAGCTTGATCTGCCGTTTCTCTGCATCGACCGCCACCACCTGCGCCTTCACCCGCTCGCCCACGCGCAGCACATCCTGCGGATGATTAATCCGCCGGTCCGCCACGATCTCGCTCACGTGCACCAGCCCTTCCACGCCCTCGGCCAGCTCCACAAACGCCCCAAACTTCGTCAGCCGCGTCACCGGCCCTTCCACTTGCGACCCCACCACGAACTTCTTCGCCACATCCGTCCACGGATCGCCCAGCGCCTGCTTCAACCCCAGCGAAATCCGCTTGCTTGCCGTATCCACCGCCAGCACCACCGCCTCCACGCTGTCGCCTTCCTTCAGCATGTCGCTCGGCTTCCGCACCTTCTTCACCCACGACATCTCGGACACGTGAATCAGACCCTCGATCCCCGGCTCCAGTTCCACAAACGCCCCAAAGTCCATCAGCCGCGTCACCGTCCCCGTAATTCGCTGGCCCACCGCATACGTCGCGGCAGCCCCGTCCCAGGGCTCCGGCTGCAACTGCTTCAGCCCCAGCGAAATCCGCTTCGTCTCCGGATCCACGCTCAGAACCTTCACCTCAATCTGCTGCCCCACGCTCAGCACATCTTCCGCAGCCTTCACCCGGCTCCAGGCCATGTCGCTGATATGCAGCAGCCCGTCGACACCCCCGAGATCCACGAATGCTCCGTAAGCCGCGAAGCTCCGCACCGTCCCCGTCACCACCTCGCCCTCGCGCATCCCGGACAGCCGAGTCGCCTGCAGCGCAAACGCCTCCTCCTCCAGCACCGCCCGCCGATCCACCACTACATCCTCTTCCACCGTATCGAGCTTCGTGATGCGGCAGGTAATCTGCTGCCCCACCAGCTTCTCCATCTCTCCAGCCTCACGCGTCCCACTGCGCGAAGCCGGCATGAACGCGCGCACGCCCACATCCACCGTGAGCCCGCCCTTCACCACGCCCGTAACCGTTCCCACCACCGCAGTCTTGCTGGCAAACGCCTCTTGCAGCGACGCCCAATCCGTAGCCTGCGCCACCCGCAGCAGCGACAGCTCGTAGTACCGCTCCACATTCCGGCCCTTCACCGAAACCGAAAATTTGTTCCCCGCCTCCACGCCCTCGGCATTGTTCGCAAACGCCGTCCGCGCCAAAATCCCCTCAGTCTTATACCCGATATCCAGGTAAACAAACTCCGCATCCAGAGACACCACCGTCCCCTCGAGCTGCTTCGCATCGCCCTCCGCCTTATGCGTATGGCTATGTTCAAACTCGGCCAGCATCTCGCTGAATGATTCGGTCGATTCTTCAGCAGCACTATCAACATCGTGGAGGGGCGTAGCGATCTTTTCGTCAGGCATCATGTCGCCTAACATTCTTTCACGAACCGCCCGCCGACCGTCAGGCACCCATCCGTCCTCACCGGCACACTTTGCATTTGCCTTTCTTTCTATCGTTTCCTCCAAGAATCCGCTTCGCCGCCCGTAACGAATACGCCGTCATTCCCGCTCCGTCTAAAGAACGAAGAACGAAGAACGAAGAACGGAGAACCGAGAACGGACAACGGAGAACGAAGAACGCAACCCTCCGCGCTCTACTCCCCGGCAACGCTCAAGTCCGCAATCTCCGGCTCCCGCCGTCTCTTCAGGTCTCCCGTAAGCAGCACATCCAGGAACCGATGCACCTCGTATCCCGCAACCTTCGCCGCATACGCCAGGTTCGCCGCAATCGCCGTCACATCCTGCGCCGCCTTGGTCTGCACCGCGGAGCCCTCCGCAATCGCTATCAGCGCCGGCAACTTCAGCCAGCACACAAACGACTCGAAGCCCTCCTGCGCAAAGTACTCCGGCTCGTGAGCCTCGCCATGAATCCCCGTCAGCCAGCGCACATCCGCGTCGTTCCAGAACTCCGCCGACCGCACTGCAGCCGAGCACGACCCAAACTGATTCATCAGCAGCAGCGCCCGAACCTGTGCCGCCGCTCGCCAAGCCTGTTCGCCGTGCACACCCACCGCCGAGAACGCCTCTGCCAGCGCATGCCGCAGCCGCAGCCCGTCATAGAGCGCCATCGCCGCCGCCGGTGTCGGCAGCTCGCGCATCGCAATCCACGCCATCGCCGGCGCCCACGTCTGCGCCGCGGGAATCCGCACATCGTTGCTCGGCAGCACAAACCGCGCCGCCGCCTGCAGCGTCTCCGGATACTTCAGCACCATCCACGGCAGCCGCACCGCCGCCGCACTCATCACCGCCGCGCGATCCTCCGCACCCTCTGCCGCATCGCCAGCGCCGCCCTGCTCCGCAGCCGTAGAATCCTGCTTGCCCGCCGCCTCCGCAACGTCTTCGCCCGCCGTCGAAACCGAGATCCACGCCGGCCCCTCGGCAGCCGCATCTACCTGCGTTCCGCCCAGCTGCGCCAGGTACAGCGCCGTCTCCGCAAACCGATGCACGCTGGCGGTGAACTCACTCAAGCCCTCCGCGAACGCCGGGTCTTCCGCCTCCACCTCAGGCTTTGCGACCAGCTCCGTCATCGAGGCCACCTTCGCGCGTTTCCCGGCCTTCGCCTCAACCTCCAGCTCCCGCGTCAGCGACCTGTAGGCCGCCTTCGTGAACATCTGAATCGTCTCTTCGCTGATCGTCCGGTGCAATATATCCACCAGCGGTTGCAGCCGCAGTTGCGACAGCGCCTCGTCTACGCTGTATACCCCCGACCCATGCAGCGCATCGCACAGCCGGTCCCACGGATACGCCTCCGACGGCCTCAGCTCCCGCCAATCCAGCAGCACCAGATGCTGATACCCGCGCAAATCCACCGTCAGCCCGTGATCGCGAAAATCCCGCGCCCGCCGCAGATATTCCAGCCCCTGCGCGGTATCGCGGTACGCCAGAATCGCGTCGTCTTCCCACGGCAGCCGCAGCCCCTCGTACAAACTCTTCTGCCGCAGCGCCCCACTCTGCTTCTCCAGATATCCCACCGACATCTTGATCGTCCCATGCGTCGATCCGTACCGGTTGTTATAAAGAATCAGCCCCCTCTGGTCCCCGCACATATTCGAGTACGCAAACACGTTCTCGTCCACGTCCCCGCCATCCGTCCAGAAGTCATACATCACAAAGTCCGTGCTATCGGCGAACAGCCGCCGGTTCTTCAGCAGCGGCGCAATCAGCTGCTGATGCCGCGCAATCATCCCCTCATTCGCCTTCTCATCCAGCCGCGCCTGCTTGAAGTCCATCCCGTACCGCTCGGTATATCCCTCAATCTGCCCATGCCCAAACATCGGCAGCCCCGGCAGCGTAGCCAGCAGCACCGACACGCCAAAATACTTATCCCCCCACCCAAACTGATCAATCGCCGTCCGCTCATCCGGATTGCTCATGAAGTTCACGTACCGCTTTAAAATATCCGGATCAAACTCCACCGTCTTTTTCAGATACGAACGATACTTCGCATTCTCCTCATCGCGCAGCATGTTCATGAACGCGCTGTTGTACACGCGATGCATTCCCAGCGTCCGCACGAAATATCCTTCAAGCAGCCAGAACGCCTCAGCCAGCAGCAGCGTTCCCGGAACCTCGACCGCCACGCGATCCACCACCTCGCGCCAGAACTCATGCGGCATCAGCGCATCGAAAGCCTCCTGCGACATCGCATTCTCCGCCCGCGACGGAATCGATCCGCCCGCACCCGGCAGCGGAAACCAAAGCCGCTGCACATGCCGTTTTGCCAACACCATGGCCGCATCAAACCGGATAATCGGGAACCGCCGAGCGACATTGAGGATGACCTGGATCACATGCTCGCGCACATACTCCTTCGAGTAATCCAGCTGCGCCGTATCGTTCCACGCAAACGTCGTCCCATCATTCCCGTGATACATATACCGCGTCGCGCCATCGCGATAATGCCTCAGCCGAAACACCACCGCCGCATCCGTCTGATCGTAGTAATGATCCTCAATCTTGATCTCCACGCGGCTGTCGGTAGAAAGATCCGGCCCCTCAAAGCTATAAGCAGGGAACGGACTCTCCCACCGCGAAATAAACCAGTCCGGATTCTCAATCACCCAGTCCGAATCAATCCCCATATGATTCGGCACCATATCGCTAGCCAGCCGCAGCCCCGCCATGGCCGCGCGATACTTCAAATTCTCGTAAGCCTGCTCGCCGCCCAAATCTTCCGCAATCGAATAATCCTTCAGCGAATAAGCCGACGCCACCGCCTCGCGATTTCCCCTCAACCGCTTTATCGTCTTCGACGCCCGGCTCCGCTCCCACAACCCAATCAGCCACAGCCCGGTAATCCCGCGATCCGCCAGCAGCCTTAGCTCTTCATCCGGAATCTGATCCAGCCGATGAATGTGCCGCAGATATTTCTTCGACAGCTGCTCCAGCCACACATACGTACTCTTCGCCATCAGCACCACGGTAGGCATCCACGCCTGGTCTGCGCTGAACGCCTCATACTCCGTCAGCGGCGCCTGGTAGCCCGCAGGATACCGCCGCCGCCGCACGCCATCATCGCCAACCACCCACTCCGAATCGAAGCCGATGTACTCGTCCCCAACGAACCCCTCGCCCCCGCGATACTCTCCATGCCGATGCCAATCCGGCCCGGGCGGATGAAACCTCATCCAGATCGCCAGCTCTTCCTCGCGCAGCGTATCGATCGCCAGCAGCACCTTCTTCAAGTCCTCGCCCAGATACCCGGCCCACTTCTCGCTGATGAAATCCAGCTGCCCCGTCAGCGAATCCGGCGAAGCCAGCATCGGCGCCCGCAGCGCATCCAGCAATGTCCCCAGGCTCGCATCAATCTTCGGCCGCGTAGCAAAAAAATCCGGCAACCCTGTCGTCGCGCCCGCATACGCCGTCTGCTGCTTCAGCAGCTTGTCATCGAACAGCCGCTTGAACGGCACATACGCCGGATTACTATTCGCAATCCAAAGCAGCAGCATCTCTTCAAACGCAATCTCGCGATTCGGCTGCCCCACGGTCTCGCCCTTCAGCCACTCCTCGGCCGTAACCGTCCCGCGATACACATCCACGGTAGGGAACTGCTGCACAAATCGCAGCAGCAGCCGCTCACTCTCCGCCGGCGTCACCTGCGCGCCCAGCCACTTCACCGCAGCCGACATCACCGCCGGGTCCTGCTCCCTGCGATACCGCGCCACCAGCGCGTGACTCAACTCATCAATCATCCCCATCGCAAACAGCGCGCCGGCATTCACCTGCCCCGCGATCTTCTGCTCCGGCGTCTCCACCTCCGCTCCCGGAAGTTCATTCAAATCCTGTGCAAGCTTCCGCGCGGCAGCAACATTTGCAAAGACAACATTCCCCGTGAAGCTGAACAGAACATCCTTCAGGTCCAGTCGTTCGCGGATCGATCGTGAGATGTGAAATTCCATGCGTCTCTATAACTTTCCGGCGCAACTTCGCCTGCGACTAACTATAGTGCCTTCCCATGAGATGCAGCATCCGGCAAAATCCGCATTCACAGCCACCGTCTTCCCATCCGCCGTTGCCTTTGCTTTTGCCCTTGCCTTTCTTTCTGTCATTCCCTCCGGGAATCTGCTTCTTCCGTTGCCTTTGTCTTTCTTTCTGTCATTCCCCTGGGAATCTGCTGTTCGCAATGTCACAGCATCGCCACCGCGCGTCGGCTACCCTCCACCCCATGCCCCGCGAATTTCATTTCTGGGTCTACATCCTCTCCAGCCGTTCCAGAAACCTCTATGTAGGCATGACGAACCATCTGCCCCGCCGAACAGAAACTCACCAACAACGAAATCCGGGAACTCACACCACCCGGTACGCGATTCATCGCCTCGTCTACTTCGAATACTTCCGATATGTCCGAAGCGCCATCGCACGCGAGAAGGAGCTCAAACGACGTAGCCGCGAACAAAACGTTGAACTAATCGAGCGCCTCAACCCAACCTGGGACGACCTGTACCCAACCCTCCAGGACCCAACCGAACCAAAGCCCTGATAAGGACCTTCGCGAGTTGCCCTTGCCTTTCTTCCGCCTTTGCCGTTGCCCTTCTTTCTGTCATTCCCCTCGGGAATCTGCTTCTTCCTTTGCCCTTGCCTTTGCATTTTTTTCTGTCATTCCCCTCGGGAATCTGCTTCTTCCTTTGCCCTTGCCTTTGCATTTTTTTCTGTCATTCCCTCTGGGAATCTGCTTCTTCCTTTGCCCTTGCTCCCGAGACAGAACGCTCGCACACAACGCGCACCCATAGCCCTGCACCCCAAAACTGTACAATCGCCCTGTTCCTTCATTGCAATGTCTGCATGACTTGAACGCCGTTCACCACGGAGGAAACGTGGCTTACCTGATCGACTCGAAACAAACCAAGCCCGCCTGGCGCAACCGCATCCTCATCCTCTCTGCCCTCATCCTGCTCGCCCTCATCTTCAGCGCCACCACCATCCTCTCCTCCTGGGTCGACCTCCAGTGGTTCGGCTCGCTCGGCTTCGGCAGCGTCTTCTGGAAGATCCTCACCCTCCAGGCCGGCGTCTTCCTCGCCATCGCCGCCCTCACCTTCGCGATCCTCTTCGCCGCCTTCACCACCCTCCGCCGCGTTCACTCCGCCGATCTCCCGCGCGCCCAGGCCATCATGTTTGGCGGCCAGACCTTCAACCTCAGCGTCGAACCCGTCCTCCGCGTCTTGTCCCTCGTCGTGGCCCTCCTCATCGCCCTCATCTCCGGCGCCTCCATCATGTCGGACTGGCCCCAGCTAGCCCTCTTCTGGTACGCCCCCCACGCCACAGGCCACCGCATTAACGGGATCCCAGCTGATCCAATCTTCGCCAAGCCCCTCAACTTCTATCTCTTCACCCTCCCCGCCTGGAACCTCCTCAACGACTGGCTCCTTACCCTCGCCCTCGCCATCTGCGCCGCCGCCGCCATCTACTTCGTCATCACCAGCAGCACCCGCGCACTCGACAAACGAACCACCGGCGTCTTCACCTCCTCCCCTTGGCGAGGCCTCTCCCTCGCCATCGCCTTCCTCCTCCTAGTAGTAGCCAGCATGGTCTACGTAAGCCGCTACGAACTCCTCCTCGACCACCACACCATCTTCGACGGCCTCAACTACACCGACGCCCACATCACCATCGGCGGTCTGCTCGTAGTCACCCTCGCCCTCATCGCCGGCGCCATCATCGCCGCCATCAACGCTCTCCGCATCCCGCGCGGCCGCCTCATCGCCGCCTCCATCGCGCCCGCAGCCATCTGCTACGTAGCGCTAGGCCTCATCGGCTGGTACGTCAGCAACTTCATCGTCAAGCCCAACGAGCTAGTCCGCGAGAGTCCATACATCACCAACAACATCCAGGGCACCCGCCAGGCCTACGGCCTCGACCGCTTCCACCAACAAGAATTCCCCGCCGAAACCACCATCGAGTCAGCCGACGCCGCCAACAACCAGCCCACCCTCCAGAACATTCGCCTCTGGGATTGGCACGCCCTCCAGGACACCCTCCGCCAGGTCCAGGAAATCCGCACCTACTACGATTTCCCCGACATCGACATCGATCGCTACGAGGTTAACGGAACCACGCGCCAGGTCATGCTGGCCGCCCGCGAGCTCAACATCGACAAGCTCCCCATCAGCAGCCGCAACTGGATCAACGAGCGCCTCACCTACACCCACGGCTACGGCGTCACGATGAATCCCGTCAACGGCTTCACCTCCGAAGGCCTCCCCCTCTTCCTGCTCAGCAACATGCCCGTCCAGTCCACCAGCCCCAACCTCACCGTCACCCGCCCCGAAATCTACTTCGGCGAGCTCACCAACTCCGACGTCTACGTCAACACCCACCAACAGGAATTCGACTACCCGCAAGGCCAGGGCAACAACTTCACCTCCTACCAGGGCACGGGCGGCATCCGCCTCGGCGGCTTCCTCCGCCGCATCCTCCTCGCCATCGATCGCGGCGACCTCGGCAAGCTCCCCTTCAGCGACGACGTCACCCCCGACAGCCGCCTGCTCATGCGCCGCAACATCCGCGAGCGCGTAGCGGCCCTCGCCCCCTTCCTCACCTTCGACCGCGATCCCTACCTCGTCGTCGGCGACACCGGCCGCCTCTCCTGGATCCTCGATGCGTACACCACCTCCGACACCTACCCCTACTCCACCCACTACAACCTCGGCGACAACCCCGTAAACTACATCCGCAACAGCGTCAAAGTAGTAGTCGACGCCTACAACGGCGCCGCCACCTTCTACGTCTTCGACTCCCCAAGTGGGAGCCAGGACCCCATCATCGCCACCTACCGCGGCATCTTCCCAACCCTCTTCCGCGACGCCGCCACCATGCCCGCGGACCTCCGCCGCCACGTCCGCTACCCCGAAGACATCTTCACCCTCCAATCCGAGGTCTACGGCCTCTACCATATGACCAACCCCGAAGTCTTCTTCAACCGCGAAGACCTCTGGACCGTAGCCACCGAAAACGGCACCGACGCCGACGGCCAGCAAGCCGTCCTCCCCATGAAGCCCAACTACGTTCTCATGAAGCTGCCCCGCGTAGCCTCCGAACCCAACGCAAACAAGGAAGAGTTCGTCGAGATCCTCCCCTTCACCCCGGCCAACCGCAACAACCTCATCGGCTGGATCGCCGGCCGCTGCGATGGCGACGACTACGGCAACGCAGTAGTCTACGACTTCCCGAAGACCCGCCTCGTCGACGGCCCGCAACAGATCGAAGCCCGCATCGACCAGAACGCCCAACTCTCCGGCCAGCTCACTCTCTGGAACCAGCAGGGCTCGCACGTCCTCCGCGGCAGCCTGCTCGTCATCCCCACCGGCCGCGCCCTCCTCTACGCCGAGCCCATCTATCTCCAGGCGCAACAATCCCCCATGCCCGAGCTCCGCCTCGTCGTCCTCGCCCTCCAGGACAAGCTAGCCTACGGCCCCACCTTCCAGTCAGCCCTCACCTCGCTCTTTGGCGGCGAACCCTCCTCCCTCACCGCCGCCGAACCCTCCCAGCCCGCCCCCGCCCCAAACCAGCCCGGCCCCTCCGCCGCTTCCACTCCGAGCCAGCCCACCACCCAATCCCTCATCGCCGAAGCCAGCCGCGACTTCGCCGACTACCAGCGCCTCACCGCCGCCGGCAAGCTAGCCGAAGCCGGCCAGAAGCTCGACGCCCTCAAGCACACCCTCGACCAGCTCAACGCCCACCCAAAATGACGATAATCGCCGCACCTGCGCCATATGACCCATCTATCTAGCCGATAGGTCTCGGCTCTGAAAATTTACTGCCAAAACCCAGCGCCGGCACTCGATTTGCGTCCCGAAACGGACCTAAAGCGTACCGTGAGCACGCAGACTTCGCCCATTTTCACCCCGCAGGGCTAGAATGAGTCTCAACTCCCAACCGACGCGGTGTACCGATGAGCAGTGGCGTCCAGGATTCAGACGATATCGATGACGAGATGAAAGACCGCGCCTCTGCCGAGCGCTGGCTGGCCGCCATCGTCGAATCCTCCGACGACGCCATCCTCAGCATGGACCTCACCGGCCACATCACCAGCTGGAACGCGGCCGCAACCCGCATATTTGGCTATGAGATACAGGAAGTCATGGGTCGCCCCGTCTCCCTCCTCGCCTGGCCCGGAGAAGAGGAGCGCATCGAGCAATTCCTCGAAACCCTCCGCCGCGGCAACCGCGTAGACCATACAGAAGTCTCCCGGAAACACAAGAATGGAAGAAAGATTCTGGTGTCCCTCAGCCTCTCGCCCATCGTGGATTCCTGGGGCACCATCATCGGCATCGCCAAGATCGCCCGCGACATCACCGAGCGCGCCGAGGCCGCCGGAGCCCTCGCCGATAGCAAAGCCCGCCTCGTCGAGCAGGAGGCCAACTCCCGCGCCGAAATGCTCGCCGAACGCAAATTCCGCGAGCTCATCGAAAATGCTCCCGACGCCATCCTCCAGGTCAACCAGGCCGGCGCCATCGTCATCGCCAATCGCACCGCCGAAACAATGTTTTGCTATACCCGCGAAGAGTTGATGGGCCTGAGTGTCGATCTCTTAGTCCCCGAAGCCAATCGCGCCGCCCATCCAACCCACCGCAAAACCCTCGCAAGCGCAGGCAAGAGCCGCCCAATGGGCCTGGGCCTGGATCTCTTCGCGCAGCGTAAGGATGGCACCCAGTTCCCTGTAGAAATCAGCCTAAGCCCCATGAATACGGAAACCGGTGTTCACGTCACCGCCGTCATTCGCGACGTCACCGAACGTAAGCTGACCGAACAACGCGTGCGAACGCTGCAGGAAAGTTACATGACCGAGCTGGAGGAAAGGCACAAGGAAGCCGAACGCCTCAACCAGCTCAAAAGTGAGTTTATGGCCAGCATCAGCCACGAACTCCGCACGCCTCTCCACACCATCATCGGTTTCGCAGAGCTTATGCAGGAAGAGGGGGAAGGCCCGCTCAATTTCAAGCAGAGACGATTTATGCACCATATTCACGTTGATTCCGAACACCTGCTCGGCTTAATCAACGATGTCCTTGACCTCAGTCGCATCGAGGCCGGCGGCCTTAACCTGCACCCAGAGCCGGTCCGTTTGCTACTAATCGTCGCCGAATCAATCAACGCCATCCAGCCCTACGCAGACTCAAGGTCAGTGGCTATCATCATGGGCGCCGAGATTGACTTCAGCGTCATCGCAGACCCCATGAGACTCCGCCAGATCCTCTATAACCTCCTCAGCAATGGAGCCAAATTTACGCAGCCCGGCGGCGAAGTCCATGTCGATGCCGTCGTGCAGGAAAACACCGTAAAAATCACGGTCTCGGATACAGGCCTGGGCATCCCCCCGGAAGAGTGCACCCGAATCTTCGAGAAGTTCTACCAGGTCGGACTCACGCCCGTCGGTGTGCGCGAAGGAACAGGCCTCGGCTTGGCGATCTGCAAACAGTTGGTGGAGATGCAAAAGGGGACAATCTGGGTCGAAAGCGAACTAGGCAAGGGAAGCAAGTTCCATTTCACCCTGCCGCACAACCAGATGTGATTTAGATCACAAGGTTTGTCACTGAGCCTCTCTAAGCTTTAGCTGTGACATCTACATTCCCAGATCGTTCGACAGGTGCTGAGCGGCCCTCGGCGAGAAGGATCCTCATCGCAGACGACGCCGTGAGCAGCAGGGAATTATTGCGGACCATCCTGGAACGACAGGGCTATGAGGTCATGGAGGCCGTCGATGGCGTGGAGGCAGTCGATGAAGCGCCCGATTTCGCCCCCGATCTGGTGATTCTCGATCTGCAGATGCCAAAGCTCGATGGATACTCAACGGCCATAGCCCTGCGCAAGATTCCCGCCTTCGCGAGTATTCCCATCCTGGCCCTCGCTGCGGCCCTTCCAGAAGTCTCCCCCGAACAAATGACCGAGGCCGGCTTCACCCAGTGCCTGGTGAAACCCATCAATCCCACCCGCCTGCGGGAATGTGTCACGGAACTGCTGTACTGGTCCCACAGCCCCTAAAGAAACTGCCCTGAACGGGAAACGCGTCCCGAATCTCCGATAACCCCCGCCGCCCCTCCCTAACCCCCGACGCCCCTCCCTAACCCCCGCCGACTCTCCCTAACCCCGCCACCCGTCCCTAACCCCGCCACCCGTCCC
>Ga0210392_10000072_pt1 | contig 92744 bp, 93 predicted proteins | sample IncBWC30OmetaG_FD_161057 | JGI IMG/M metagenome (GOLD analysis project Ga0210392, IMG submission 161057) | Forest soil microbial communities from Barre Woods Harvard Forest LTER site, Petersham, Massachusetts, United States - Inc-BW-C-30-O ... | reverse complement strand
TTCGACGTATCCATTCCAATGCGGATAATCTGGTTCACGGACGGCTCCCTTGTCTGAGACTTGCAACAACCTCATTCTGGCACACTGATGCCGTAGGGGGCCGTCCACCCCATCAGCTTGCTTTTGCTTAAACCGGGGTCCCGGCTCTGCGGAGCGGCATAAAGAATGCCGCACCGCGTCCGGGACACGACGTCAGTTCCTTGTCGCCTGCCAGCTGCCGCTGCAGCGGTCGCCGGAAATGACTCCGGCCCAGCGGCCCGCTCCGTAATTGCCGGCGAGCCGGCCGCTTCCGGCGGCCCACGACAGGCCGACCGATATTCTGACCGCAACCGCGCCGCCGCGGCCGATGCCGCCGGTCACCTTGCCTCCTCCGGCCGATGACACGCGGCGGCCCGACACGGCGAAGGGGACGCTGTTGGTCGCGCTGCAATTCCCCGCCTTGGTGGCGAAGACCACGTTCCAGGTGCCGTCATAGCCCATGCCGGCGTGGGTTCTGGCTTCCGCGCCCGACGCAAAGGCGGCGGCAAGGAGCGCTGCGGGCAAGCTCCACCGCAAGAGGCGGGAGAGGCTAAAATCGGCCAAAAAGGCCATCGATCGGGCTGAAAAAGTCATTTTTCCGAACCTCTGAATGGGCCGCGAGAGCGGCATACATCGGCTTAGTGAGACATCCCCCATCCGCGGTTCATCGTTGCCATTTCGCGCACTCTCTGCCATAAGCCCAACCTTCATCGCCCGGCTGATCAAGGGCTGCCGTGTCGATGTCCGTGCGGGTTATCTCATTTTTGAAATAACGAAGCACTTTCAACGCTCTAACGAGCATTTTAGCCGGCACAGCGCTCTTCGGAGCGCGCTACGCGCTGGCCAACAGGAGAGCCAAATGCCCAAGCTGAAGACCAAGTCGGGCGCTAAAAAGCGCTTCAAAGTGACTGCCACCGGCAAAGTGATGGCCGCCCAGCGCGGCAAGCGCCACGGCATGATCAAGCGGACCAAGAAGCAGATTCGTCAGCTTCGCGGCACCCGCGTGCTGTTCAAGACCGACGGCGACAACATCAAGAAGTATTTCTTGCCGAACGCCTGATCGCGTCACGCCCCATTTCAGCCGGGCCGCGTCCGCGCGGCCGTTCAGTCACCCTTCCAAGATAAAGGAGATCAGTCATGGCTCGCGTCAAACGCGGTGTGACCTCTCACGCCAAGCACAAGAAAGTCTACAAGGCCGCCAAGGGTTTCCGTGGCCGCCGCAAGAACACCATCCGTACTGCCAAGCAGGCGGTAGAGAAGGCCGGCCAATATGCCTTTCGCGACCGCAAGCGCAAGAAGCGCACGTTTCGCGCGCTGTGGATTCAGCGTTTGAACGCCGCGGTGCGCCCGTTCGGGATGACTTACAGCGTGTTTATCAACGGCCTTGCCAGGTCCGGCATCACGGTCGACCGCAAGGTGCTGTCGGATCTCGCCATCCACGAGCCGGCCTCGTTCCAGGCGATCGCCGAAAAGGCCAAGGCCGCGCTGGCGGCGTAAAGACGCCACCCCTCTTCGTCGAGGCACGTCTTACAATGCCGTCATGGCCGGGCTTGTCCCGGCCATCCACGTCTTGCTGGCCGATAACGTGAAAAGACGTGGATGCCCGGGATAAGCCCGGGCATGACGAACGATAGATCAGCGGCCAAGACATCCTCGCTTCCCGGGATTGCTCCATGTCCGACCTCGCCAAACTTGAATCCGATATCCTCGCCGACATCGCTGCCGCTGGAGACGAGGCAGCCCTTGAAGCCGTGCGCGTCGCCGCGCTCGGCAAGAAAGGTTCGATCTCCGCGCTGCTGTCGACGCTCGGCAAGATGTCGCCGGATGAGCGTAAGACCGAAGGCGCAAAAATCAATCTCGCCAAGGATACCGTCACGCAGGCGCTGACCGCGCGCCGCGATATTCTGAAATCCGCGGCGCTCGATGCCAGGCTCGCCTCGGAAACCGTGGACGTGACATTGCCGCTGCGCGATGCGCCGGCGGAAGCGGGCCGGATTCATCCGCTCAGCCAGGTGATGGACGAACTGACCACGATTTTCGCGGACATGGGATTCGCCATCGCCGAAGGTCCGGACATCGAGACCGACGATTACAATTTCACAAAGCTGAATTTTCCCGAAGGCCATCCGGCCCGCGAGATGCACGACACCTTCTTCTTCAACCCGAAGGAAGATGGCTCGCGCATGCTGCTGCGTACCCACACCTCGCCGGTGCAGGTGCGCACCATGCTCAATCAAAAACCGCCGATCCGCATCGTCTGCCCCGGCCGCACCTATCGCATCGATTCCGACGCCACCCATACGCCGCAGTTTCACCAGGTCGAAGGTCTCGTCATCGACAGGGGCTCGCATCTCGGCCACCTGAAATGGATACTGCACGAATTCTGCAAGGCATTCTTCGAGGTCGACCACATCAACATGCGGTTCCGGCCGTCGTTCTTCCCCTTCACCGAGCCCTCGCTCGAGGTCGACATCCAGTGCCGCCGCGACAAGGGTGAGATTCGTTTCGGCGAAGGCGAGGACTGGCTGGAAATTCTCGGCTGCGGAATGGTGCACCCCAACGTGCTGCGCGCCTGCGGCATCGATCCCGATGTCTATCAAGGCTTCGCCTGGGGCATGGGCATCGACCGCATCGCAATGCTGAAATACGGCATCCCCGATCTGCGCCAACTGTTCGAGAGCGACGTGCGCTGGCTCAATCATTACGGCTTCAAGCCGCTCGACGTGCCGACGCTGGCGGGAGGGTTGAGTTCGTGAGCGGCAACAAGGAACGCGGTGCTCGACCTCCCCCCTTGAGGGGGAGGTCGGATCGCGAAGCGATCCGGGAGAGGGGTATGCCTCCACAGACGCCGGCGCCCGGGGCTACCCCCCTCCCCGGCCCTCCCCCTCAAGGGGGGAGGGAGCAGAGCGGCGCTCGAGGAGAGACCTCATGAAATTCACGCTCTCCTGGCTGAAAGAACATCTCGATACCGACGAGCCGCTGGAAAGGCTCGTGGACAAGCTCACCATGATCGGGCTTGAGGTCGAGCACATCGAGGACAAGGCCAAGGCACTCGCGCCATTCACCATCGCAAAAGTCATTTCCGCCGAGCAGCATCCCAACGCGGATCGCCTGCGCGTCTGCATGGTCGATACCGGCAATGGCGCAGCACCGGTGCAGGTGGTCTGTGGCGCGCCGAATGCGCGCGCGGGGCTGGTCAGCGTGTTCTCGCCGCCCGGCACTTTCATCCCCGGAAAGAACATCACGCTCGGCGTCGGCACCATCCGCGGCGTCGAGAGCCGCGGCATGCTGTGCTCGGCGGCGGAGCTGCAGCTCTCGGAAGACCACGATGGCATCATGGAATTGCCGGCCGATGCGCCGGTTGGCAAGGGCTACGCCGAATGGGCGTCGCTCGGCGATCCCGTGCTGGAAATCAACCTGACGCCCAATCGTCAGGACTGCACCGGCGTGCATGGCATCGCTCGCGATCTTTCCGCAGCCGACATGGGCAAGTTCAAGGATCCGGCGATCAAACCGATCAAGGGCGAATTCCCCTGCCCCGTGAGCGTCACGGTCGAAGACGCCACGCTGTGTCCGGGCTTCGCCCTGCGCCTCGTGCGCGGGGTGAAAAACGCCCCGTCGCCGGACTGGCTGCAACAGCGCCTGACCTCGATCGGGCTCAGGCCGATCAACGCGCTGGTCGACACCACCAACTTTATGACCTATGACCGCGCCCGGCCGCTGCATGTGTTCGACGCCGCCAAGGTGAAGGGCAATCTTACCGTGCGCCGCGCCCGCGATGGCGAGACTCTGCTGGCGCTGGATGGCCGCACCTATACGCTCGATAATAATATCTGCGTCATCGCCGACAACCACGGCGTCGAATCGCTTGCCGGCATCATGGGCGGTGAAGCCTCCGGCTGCGACGAGTCCACCACGGACGTGCTGATCGAATCGGCGCTGTGGAACGAGATCAACATCGCGCAGACCGGCCGCAAGCTCGGCATCAATTCCGATGCGCGCTATCGCTTCGAGCGCGGCGTCGATCCGGCCTTCATGGTGCCGGGGCTGGAGATGGCGACCAGGCTCGTGCTGGAACTCTGCGGCGGTTCGCCGTCGGAGAACATCGTCGTTGGCAACCCCTTCGGCGATGACCGCGTGATCGATTTCCCGCTTCACGAGGTGAAGCGGCTCGCGGCCATCGACGTGCCGATTCAGGAGATGAAGCGCATCCTCGGCCATCTCGGCTTCATGATGGCCGGCAGCGGCCCGACCGTGAAGGTCGCGGTGCCGTCATGGCGCACGGACGTGCATGGCAAGGCCGACATCGTCGAGGAAATCGTGCGCATCGTCGGCGTCGACAAGGTGCCGATGACGCCGTTCGATCGCGGCGAGAACCCGCGCAAGCCGATCCTGACACAAATGCAGTTGCGCACCCGCCGCGCCAAGCGCGCGCTCGCCGCACGCGGCATGGTCGAGGCGGTGACGTGGTCGTTCATCGCAAAGCCGTCCGCCGAGCTGTTCGGTGGCGGGCAGCCGGAACTCGCGTTGGCCAATCCCATTGCATCGGACCTCTCCGACATGCGGCCTAGCCTGCTGCCGGGCCTGGTCGCCGCGGCACAGGCCAATGCGGATCGTGGATTTTCAGACGTGGCGCTGTTCGAAATCGGACAGATTTTCAAGGGCGACAAGCCGGAGAACCAACTGATCGCCGCCGCCGGCGTCCGCCACGGCTTTGCGTCGTCGAAGGGCATGGGGCGTCACTGGTCCGGTTCGGCGTTGACGGATGCGCTCGACGCCAAGGCCGACGCCTTCGCGGTGCTGGCAGCCTCAGGCAGCCCGATGCAGGCGCTGCAGATCGTGCCCGGCGGACCTGACTGGCTGCACCCGGGCCGATGCGGCACCGTCCAGATCGGCCCGCAAAACGTGCTGGGATATTTCGGCGAGCTGCATCCCCGCGCGCTGGAAACACTGCACGCCGACGGCCCGCTGATCGCGTTCGAAGTGATCCTCGACCGCATTCCCGACGCCAAGCAGAAGCCGACCCGCGCCAGGCCGATGCTGGAACTGTCGCCGTTCCAGCCGGTGTCGCGCGACTTTGCGTTTATCGTCGACCGCAGCGTCAAGGCCGGCGACATCGTTCGATCAGCGCAAAGCGCGGACAAGAAGCTGATCACCAGTGTCACCGTGTTCGACGTCTACGAAGGCAAGGGCATCGACGACGACAAAAAATCCGTCGCCATCGCGGTGACGCTGCAGCCGCGTGAAAAAACCCTGACCGACCAGGAGATCGACGCAGTAGCCGCCAGGATCGTGGCCGAGGTGACGAAGAAGACCGGCGGCACGTTGCGCGGATAACTCCAGGGTCGTCCCCGCAGAGGCGGGACCCATAACCACCGGCGGAGTTTCTGCGAAGATTAGGTCCGCAGCCGTTGTAGCAACAAGCATCGGCGTGTATGGGTCCCGCCTTCGCGGACGACGCTGGATTGTTGGTCCAGGACATCGGGATTTGCATGATGATCGCGCTCCGTCTTGCCGACTATAGCTCCGCGGCACTGGCCTATATCCTGATCACGGCGTTCGTCGCGGGCCTGGCGCGCGGATTTTCCGGCTTCGGCTCGGCGCTGATTTTCATTCCCCTTGCAAGCAGCATGATTGGCCCAAGGCTGGCCTCGCCTCTGCTGCTGGTGATCGACTTCGTCGCGGCGGCGCCGCTGATTCCGAACGCGTGGGGACACACCGACCGGCGCGACGCCGGCACCATGCTGCTCGGCAGCATTGTCGGCGTTCCCATTGGCGCCTGGGCCCTGACGCAGATGGACCCGCTCGCGGTGCGCTGGATGATCGTAGCCCTGATCGTTCCGATGCTCGCCCTTCTGATGTCGGGCTGGCGCTATCGGGGAACGCCGACCTTGGGCCTTACCGCCGGCGTCGGCGCCCTCGCGGGGTTTTTCAACGGCGTGGCGCAGGTCGGCGGTCCGCCGATCGTTCTGTACTGGCTGCGCGACACCACCGCGGCGCGCATCGTTCGCGCCAACATCATTGTGTTTTTTGCCGCCTCCAGCGTCTTCACGATATTCAGCTATATGATCGGCGGCGTGCTGACGACTTCCGTGATCGGGCTCGCCGTTGTCACCGGCCCCGCCTTCGGGGTCGGGCTGTGGCTGGGCTCGCAGATGTTCGGGCTCGCCAGCGAAGAAACGTTTCGCAGGATCTGCTACGCGCTGATTGCGCTGGCAGCGCTGATCAGCCTGCCGCTTTTCGATGGCTGGCTGCGCTGAGCCCTTGCGCCGACGGCGGACGCAGCTAGGCTAGCGCCAAATAGAAGATTGAGGAAAACGCCATGATCGATCGCCGCGATGTGCTGAAGCTCGCCGCTTCAAGCGCAGCCGTACTGGCCGCGCCATCCGCCTTCGCGCAAGCTCCTACAAAACCGCGCACCAAAATCGTATTCCTCGGCACCAAGGGCGGCCCGCGCGTCACCACCGGCGCGTCCAATCCCGCCAACCTGGTGATGGTCAACGACACGCCATTCGTGATCGATTGCGGTATGGGCGTCAGCCATCAACTGGCCAGCGCCGGCGTGCCGATTCCGTCGGTAAAATACATCTTCATCAGCCATCACCATTCCGACCACAATCTCGAATACGGCAATCTGTTCTACAATGCGTGGGCCGCCGGCCTCTCGACGCCGATCCATTCCTTCGGCCCCAAGGGCATCGAGGCGATGACCAAAACCTATTGGGAGCTGAACAAGTTCGACGTCGAAACCAGAATCGACGACGAAGGCCGCCCCGATCCGCGCCCGTTGCTGATCGCGAAAGACATTCTCGACGATGGAGTGGTGCTGCAGACTGCGGATGTGAAGGTGACAGCGTTCCGCACCCCGCATCCGCCGATAACAGACAGTTTTGCCTACAAATTCGAAACCCCCGACGGCGTTATCGTGTTTTCCAGCGACACCGCCTACAATCCAAAGCTTGCCGAATTCGCCAGGGGCGCCGACGTGCTGGTGCACGAATCGCTTTATGCGCCCGCGGTCGATCGGCTGGTGATAAAAACGAAAAATGGCGCTACGCTGAAGAAACATCTGCTGGAAAGCCACACCACCACCGAGGATGTTGGCAAGATCGCAGCCTCAGCCGGCGTGAAGGTGCTGGTGCTCAGCCATTTCGTGCCGGGCGACGATCCGCTGGTCACCGACGACAACTGGACCGAGGACGTGAAGAAGAATTTCTCCGGCCGGATCGTCGTCGCCAAGGACCTGATGCAGCTGGCGCTGCCGGTGTAGGCGTAGGGTGGCAAACTCAGTGTCGTCCCCGCGAAGGCGGGGACGACGCGGTATTTGTTTTCCTTACCGCTTGCGCTTCTTCGCGACAGGCACCACAGGCTCCGGATCCTTGATAGCGCCGATCTTGCGCAGTGCCGCTTCGGCTGCGCGCTCGCCGCTTTCCCAGGCGCCGTCGACCGTTCCCCACAGCGTCTCGTGCGCCGCCTCGCCGGCGAGGAACAGGGTGCCCATCGGCTCCATCAATATTTTGCGCGAGGGTTGGCCGCCCGGTGCTGCGACCGACATCGCGCCCAGCGCAAAGGGGGCCGCGTTCCAGCGCGTCGCGCCGGATTTCTTCACCGCCTTGGCGAAATCGCTGCCGAACAGTTTTGTAAGCCACTCCACCGCGAACGCCACCATCGCCGCATCGCCCTGCGCAGAGAGATCGCGGCCAAAGGAGCCGGCGACATCGACCGCGCACAGCGATGACGCGCCCATATTGGCGAACAGCAACGCGGTGCGCAGGTCCTTGCTTTGCTCGATCACGACATCGTCGCGCGCAAGCCCCAGTGGATTGCCCGGCAGCTGCAGCACAATGTGATCGTAGCTGCCGAGGCTGAGCTTCGAAGCCGCATCGAGCGCGCGCTTGGGCAGATCCGGCGCGAACTTGAGCGCGCCCGATGCCAGCAGGTTGCTCGACACGGTGACGATGGCGGCGCGGGCGGCGATCTTGCCGGCGGGCGTTTCCACCGTGACATCGCGCCCGCTCCAGGCAATGCGGCTTGCCGGCGTCGATAGTGAAACCGGCAAACCGTCGCCGAGTTTTGCAATCAGCGTGCCCAGCCCCTGGCGGCAGATCAGCGCAGCGCTGCGGTCCTGCGCGCGGGCCTTGTCGATCGCGGAAATCTCCTTCAAATCCTTACCCGTCGCATTGGCGCCGAGCAGGAATTCCACCGTCCCCGACCAGTCGCCCAGGTCTTTCGGCAGCGCGGAAGCGCAGGAGACATCGGTCTTGCGCGAGGCATCGTCGATGGCGCGATTGGCGCGGACCAGCGTGGCCAGGAAATCCTCGACCTCTCCGGGGCGGGCATTGCGGCGGCCGATACGGATTTTCTGACCCAGCGGCGCCGGCACCACCTCCAGTCCCGCAGCCCGCGCGAGCCTGATCATCGGATTGGTGTCGGGATTGTGGATCCAGCGCGCGCCGCGATCGAACGGCACGTCGAAGGTCGGTGTCGGTGATGCAGCGCCCGCCGATCTGCCCCGTGGCCTCCAGCACGATCACCTTGCGGTTCGCAGCCACGACGCGCCGCGCCGCACTGATGCCGGCCGCACCCGCGCCGATCACGACAATGTCAGCCTCGCGCGGCAGCGGCGCCGCCCACGCTCTCTTCCCCGGGCCCGGCACGATCGCCGAGGCCGCCGCGGCCGACAGCAAATCGCGGCGCGTAATTTTCATGGCATGGTTTCCGAAACTTTGAAAAACCGGGAACGTCTTGTGAACTTGCCGCATCAAGGCATGCACGGCAACCGTCATGGTTACTCAATCATGATTGATCGGCGAAATGCATGAACTAAATTGCAATGGCTTTCGACCATGCTATCGCAGAGTAAAAAGCGGTCGGAATGAACCGCGGGGGAACTACCCATGGGCGTCGTGCTCGATACGGTCGGCCAACTGATTGCGGGCTACCTTCAGAAGGAGGTGCCGGGCTATGAGCCGTTCACGCCGAGCGATCCGGAACATCTGCGCGGCATCATCCAGCAGGGGGATGTCTGGCTGATCGAAGGCAATAGCCGCATCTCCGGCATCATCAAATATCTGACGCAGTCGACCTGGTCGCATGCCGCACTCTATGTCGGCCCGATCGATGGCGCGTCGGAGCCCGATGGCGAGCCGCATGTGCTGATCGAAGCCAATGTTGGCGAGGGCGTAACGTCCGCGCCGCTGTCGAAGTATTTTCCGTATCATACGCGGCTGTGCCGCCCCGTGGGTCTGTCCTGGGAGGACCGCAATACGGTGTGCCGCTACGCCATCAACCGGATCGGTTTTGGCTACGACACCAAGAACATCCTCGACCTGATGCGTTACCTCATTCCGCTTCCCGTTCCGCAGCGCTGGCGGCGGCGGATGATAGCCTTCGGCTCCGGCGATCCGACCAAGATCATCTGTTCGGCGCTGATCGCGCAGGCGTTCGACGCGGTACGCTATCCGATCCTACCCAAGATCACCCGGGCAGGCAGCAAGCGGGCCAAGCGCGAAATCCTGCACATCCGCGATTCGTCACTGTACATGCCGCGCGATTTCGACATCTCGCCTTATTTCGAAATCGTCAAGCCGACCATCATCGAGGGTTTCGACTACACGGCGCTGCACTGGGCCGACAAGCAAAAGCCGCTCCGGGAGGTGGCGGGCGAATTCGGCGTGTTTCCAGAAGCCATCGAATCGCCGCCGCTTGTTCCTGAAACGATTGACGAAGAGGCGCCGCGTCCGGCTGAAGCGGGACTGGCTGATCAAGAAGTGACGCTGGTCGAGCGCGTCACCGTCACCGAACATTTCATGGTGGTCGAACACGTGCCGGTTCGAAGGCCGGAACGCCGCGCCAAGCCGCGCGAGGCGGAGGCGGCGCGGAAGCCGGAGCTGGCGGCCTAGCCGCTATTTGCCCTTCACAAACGCCGCAAAGACCTCCGTGAAATCCGGATGCCAGCGCGACAGCGCGGGCCGGCTTTCGACGATATCTCCCGCGGCCCACAGAATCCGCTTTTCGTCGAGGCTTCTCGGCACATCGTTATCCGGGCACAGGATGTAGAAATCTCCTGCGGCTATCCGCTCGATCATGAAGTCGATGGTCTGCTCCGGCGTCCAGGCGCCGGCCGGTTTCTCGGTGCGTCCCCGCGCAGTCAGGCCGGTGAAGACAAAACCGGGGATCAGGAGATGCGCGCTCAGCCGGCCGCCCGCCGTGTTTCGCAATTCATGTTGCAGCGCTTCGGTGAAGGCTTTGACGCCCGCCTTGGAAACATTGTAGGCGGGATCGCCGGGTGGCGTGGTGATGCCCTGCTTGGAGCCGGTATTGACGATGAGGCCGGGACGCCCGCGCGCGATCATGCCGGGGGCGAAGGCCTGCGAGCCATGAATCACGCCCCACAGATTGATGCCGAGAATGCGCTGCCAGTTTTCCGCGGGCCCCAACATCTTGCTGCCGGGCTGCACGCCAGCATTGTTCATCAGGACGTCCGTGCCGCCGAAGCGTTCGCGCACCGCGGACTCCAGAGCCACGACATCATCGCGTTTGCTGACGTCGGTGACCGCCGTCATGACGCCGGTGGCACCCTCCGGTGCGGCAGCGCTCAACATCGCCGCTGCGCCGGAAAGCCGATCCTCTCCAATATCGGCGATGCACACCCGCATGCCGAGACGCGCGAACCGCATCGCCGCCGCAAGACCAATGCCGGACGCGCCGCCGGTGATGACGGCGACATTGTTCGCTGACAAAGCAGGATGAGACACGAATCTCTCCAGGCTAAACAAGGTCGAAGTGATGGACGGCGAGATGCCATCCCGCATCGACCTGACCCGGCGATCCGCCGGCCGTCACCGCCGCGTTGTTCATCTGCGAAATCCACAGCAGGCCGTTGTCGTTCTGCCAAAGCATGTCGCTCTTGCCATCGCCGTTGTAATCGCCCGCAGCGGCAATATGCCAATCGGGCGTCGTCGTGGTGACCATGCCACCGGCCTTGACGTTGAAGCCGTCGAGTTCGCTCAGCCATACACGACCGTCATCGTGACGAAACAACAGGTCGGCCTTGCCGTCACCGTCGAAGTCGCCGGAGGTCGCGATGTGCCAGCCGGCGTCGAGTGTGGTGAGAGGCGCGCTGGCCTTGACCGCGGCGCCGTTCATCTCGTTGAGCCAGAGCTGCCCGTTGTCGTTCCGGTACAGGATGTCGCTCTTGCCGTCGCCGTCGAAATCCGCGACCGCGCCGATGTGCCAGCCCGGGTTAAGCGCGCCGGGAATTCCGCCGCTCGTAATGGCCGCCCCGTCCATCGTCGATAGCCACAACGCGCCGCTGTCGTGGCCGAACAGGAGGTCGGCCTTGCCGTCACCGTTGAAATCCGCGGCAGTCTCGACATGCCAGCCGGCGGCGAGCGACGTCACGGTCGCCGAGGACGCAACCGTGGTTCCGTTCATCCTGTCGAGCGTCACGGTGCCATTTTCGCTGCCGAGCAGAACGTCGGCCTTGTGGTCGCCGTCGAAATCCGCGACGCCGGCAATGTGCTGGTTGCTCGAAAGCGCGGGACCGAAGCCTCCCGCGGCCGGCGTGACGCCGTCGATCTGCGAAAGCCACGTCGATCCGTTGTCGTGGAAGTAGAAGATGTCGCTTTTGTTGTCGCCATTGAAGTCGAAACCGCTCTTCGGCACGACATTGATCGCCACCGTATCGATATCGCGCCCCACCCCGCTGACGCCGGGACCGCCATCGCTGCTGATCATGGTCAGAACGTCGGCGCCATGGAAACCGGCGACGCTGTGATAAATCACGTTATTCGCAGCGCCCAGCGCCGTGTCGATTTGCGCAGCGTTGCCGGTCACCGTGACCGAACCCGTGCCGCTGCCCTTGACGGTGGCGCCGCCGCTGGCCCCGACCGTCAGTGTGCCGTGATCGACAAACAGAACCGTTGACAACGACGTCGAATCCGGATCGCTCACCGACAGCCCGGCGATCGCGTGATCGATATTGTCAGGCGTGCTGAATGCCGCCGGCACCGTGTTGACCGGCGCGTCGTTGACGGCGGTGATGCTGACCGTGGTCGAGCCGGCCGCCGCAAGCGCCCCGCCGCTGCCCTGCGCGCCGGCATTTCCGTCGGAGAACGACCAGTCGATCAGAACCGACGCCACCGGGTTGTCCGACGAATTGGCGTAGGTGATGTCGCGCATCGCTTCGTCGACGTGCGCCTCGGTCGCATCGGCGCCGAACGACAGCAGCAACACCCCGCCGGAGTTCTGCGTCACCGTGCCGATCGTGACGCCGGACAGCACGATGCTGCCGCCCTCCGTGAGTGCGGCGAGATTGCCGGCGGCGCCGAACACATCGAGCGCATCCGCGCCGCCATGGCGCGCGAGCGTCAGCGAGGCGCCGGCGTAGCTGCCGGCCGCAGCTAGTTCGGCGTCGTGGACGGTTGCACCGGAATTCAGCACCGCGGGCGCTCCGCCTTCGGTGAAGAAAGTGGCCCCGCCCAGCACAGAGGCGTTGCCGAACGAGGTATCGAGACTGCCGTCGCTGTTGAAGCGGGCCACCGCATAATCGGCGCCGGTGCCGGTGCCGGCGCTGGTACTTCCAGCCACGAGGATCTTGCCGTCCGGCTGGATGACGACGCTGATCGCGCTGTCGTTAATCAATCCGAAATCCGCCGTGACCTTGCCGCCGGTTCCGAACGAGGCATCGAGGCTGCCGTTGCTGTTGTAACGGGCCATCACGAAATCGGAATGGCCGCCGGAAATGGAAAATCCTGCGGCTACGATTTTTCCGTCGGCCTGGATGGTGACGCCGTTTGCGGCCTCAAAATTTGCGCCGAAGTCGGTCGCGACCTTGCCGCCGGCGCCGAACGACGCGTCGAGACTGCCGTCCACATTGTAGCGAACCAGTCCGAAATTCGACGCGTTGCCGGGATCGGTAATTCCCGCTACGACAATCTTGCCGTCGGCCTGAACCGTCACGCTGTAAGGTATATCGTCGGTCGACGCAAAATCCGTGGTGACCTTGCCGCCGCCGCCGAACGAGGTATCCAGGCTGCCATCGTGGTTGTAGCGGGCCACCGCAAAATCGTAATCGAAACCACTGCCGACGAACTCTTTGATTCCCGCGACGACGATCTTGCCGTCCGGTGTTCGCGCAACGCCGTATCCTGCCGCGGAGGTACCGCCGAAATTCGTCGTGACCTTGCCGTCGATGTCGAACGACGTATCGAAGCTGCCGTCGGTGTTGAAGCGGGCCACCCCAAAGTCCAGGCCGCCGTTGGCGCCGCCGGTGAGGACGATCTTGCCGTCCGGCTGGATCAGCATGCCGAAGGGAACGGTGCTGCCGAAGTCGGTCACCACCTTGCCGCCGGCTCCGAACGACGCATCGAAGCTGCCGTCACTGTTGTAGCGCGCCAGCGCAAAATGGTTGGGCGAACCGAACACCGCTCCCGCGGTGACGATCTTGCCGTCGGCCTGAACGGCCACGCCGGATCCTGTCGCAAAACTCGGCCCTGACGAAACGATGCCGCCAATTCCGAATGTCGTATCGATGCTGCCATCAGCGTTGTAGCGGACCAGTTCCGAATTATAGGCGCCACTCTGGGTATCCTGGGCATAGCCGGCGGCGACGATCTTGCCGTCGGCCTGAACCACGACGCTCCGTGCCTGGGCGCTGAATGACCCGAAATCCGTAGTGGCCGTGCCGGAACCGCCGCCCGACGTCAGGGCCGGCGCCCGGTTGACTGTGCTCATGACCAGTTCGCGCCTTTCATCGATGCGCCCTTCCCTTTAGTGCAGCTTGACCGCGAGCGGCTGCGGGCGCCTACACGCGCTGGTGGTCCGCACATGCGCCGCCTCTTTAGGATTTCACCGCTCCCGCCGTCAAGCCCGCGACCATGTAGCGTTTGAAGGCGTAGTAGATCGCGGCGGGCGGCAGCGCGTAGATCAGCCCGGTGGTCATCAGCAATTCCCATGGGCTGTCGTCGGCGGAGAGAAAGTTGCCGAGCGCCACCGGAAGCGTGATGTCGGTATCGCGCGACAGCAGCAGGAACGCATAGAGATATTCGTTCCATGCGAGCAGCAGCGCATAGGTGCCGACCGCCACCAGCGACGGCATCATCAGCGGCACATAGACCAGGCGAAACAGCTGCAGCGTGGTGGCGCCGTCCATGGTGGCGGCCTCGTCGAGTTCGATCGGCAGCTTGTCGGAGGCCTGTTTCAGGACCCAGATCGCATAGGGCGATGCGATAGTCACCATCGCCAGAATAAGCGCCCAGTGATTGTTGAGCAGGCCGTAGATACCCATGGTGCGATACATCGGCACGGCGAGAAACGCGGCCGGAATGAAGTAGGTGAACAGCGCCAGGTTCATGATCAACCGGCCGCCTTTTACGCGCAACCGGGAGATGGAAAACGCCGCGGCGGTGGCGATGAACAACGTCAGCGCACCAACCGCGACCGCGATCACGGTGGAATTCCACAACTGCAGCCAGAAATGGCTGAGAAAATAATGCTTCTCGCCGAACACGATCGCAAAATTATTCAGCGTCGGATGATCGGGCCACAGCTTGCCGGCGAAGGCGTCTTCCTTGGGGGAGATCGAAAACAGGAACAGATGATAGATCGGGATCATGGTCCAGATGAACACGGGAATGCCGATCAGCAGCAGCCGCGCTTCGACGCCGACCTCGCGCAGGGTGGGCCATTTCATCGCGACAACCGTTTCATCATGACATAGACCAGCGGCAACACCAGCGGCAGCGCGCACACGATCGCCGCCATCGACATATCGAGCTGGTCGAGCCTGAGATAGCGGATGCCGAGCGTGGCGAGCACATGGGTGAGATCGGCGGGCCCGCCGCCGGTCAACAGATAGACGCTGTTGAAATCGCCTAATGTCCAGATCATCGAGAGCAGCGTGCAGGTAAGATACAGTGTCTGCATCGAGGGCCAGGTGATGAAGCGGAATTTCTGCCACCAGCTGGCGCCATCGACATCGGCGGCCTCGAACAGGTCCTGCGAGATCGCAAGCCGCCCGGTCATCAGGATCAACGTCCAGAACGGCAGCGATTTCCAGATATGCACCAGGATCGCCATCGACAGCGCCAGCGAGGGATCGTTGAGCCAGTTCGGGCCGTCATCGCCGGTGAATTTGAAAATCAGATGATTGATTACGCCCCATTCGGGATTGAGCATGAAGCGCACCGACAGGATGGTCGGAATCGACGGCACCGCCCATGGCAGGATGAACAGCACCGACAGCCATTTGATCCAGGAGCGCGACTGGATGAAGAAGCCGGACAAAAACAGCGCGACCAGCATTTTCAGGTTGATGCCGACCAGCAGGAAGATCAGCGTGTTGAGCGCGGCGCGCGTGAAAATCGGATCGTGATAGAGCGCGACATAGCTCGCCGGATGGCGAGCAAGCCAGAAACCGTAACCGACCGGATAGAGCACGAAGGCAATGAATACCAGGATATAGGGCGCGAGCAGCACGAAGCCCCAGACCTGCGGCGTGCTCAGCCGCGCCGACAGCGTCCCGCGCGAGACCGCTTCGTCTGAAGGTGCAACCGTTATCGTTGCCATGCGGCGAACCTATAGCATTTCGTTTTAGTTCTGCGGCATCTTTACACACACTCAGCCGTCATCCTGAGGAGCGCGCTCTTACGCGGCGTCTCGAAGGATCGCCACTTGCGTTCGCTTCCATCCTTCGAGGCTCGCCGAATACGGCGAGCACCTCAGGATGACGGCGGAGTTGCAAGCGGCGTGGGGATCCGCTCACGTCACCCCGCGACCTGCTTGATGCGGGCGATCATCTCATCGACTGCCTTGTCCACCGGCACCTTTTCGCTGACCACCCGGTTCATCGCCTTGGCCCAGATGTTCTCGTTGTTGAGAATGGTGAACTTGTAGTTCCTGGTGAATTCGAACGGCACCGTGCCGTCCATGAACTGGTTGTACACCGCCTTGCGATGGCGGTCGGCTTGCCAGAACGGACTCTTCTGCCCGGCCGTCGTGACCGGGAACCAGCGGCCCAGCGCGCCTTCGACGTAGGGCTGCAGGTTCTCCTCCTGCAGCAGGAAGCTGACAAACTCCTTGGCGCGCGCCTTGTTTTTCGAATCGGTGAAGATCACGCCGACCTTGATGGCGGCGCGATACTTCATGGTCGAACCATCCGGCTTCTTGGGAAAGCCGGTGGTGAGGATCAACTCCTCGTATGCCTTCTTGCCGGCGGCGCGCTGCTCGGGCGTCAGCGTCGGGTTGATCGAGTCCTCATACCACTTCGCCGCGATCGAGATGGTGAAGTTGTGGGTCATCACCGTGGTCTTGTTGTGGAAGGCGACGTTGTTGTCCGGATCCTTCCAGGTGGTGGAGGACGGCGGCGTGCAGCCCTTCAGATACGGATCGGTGTAGTCCTTCAGCGCCGCGACCAGTCCCTCCTTGACCTTGGGATCGTCGACCAGGAGTTTCCCGTCGTCGTCGACCAGCTTGACGTTATAGGCGTCGACGAAGGTCAGGAAGGACTGAAAGGAGTCCGTCGATTCCACGCCCATCGGCATGCCGATGCCGAAGCCGCGGCTGTTGCTGGCCTTGCGGTAGGCCGGCTGCACCTTGTCGCACCAGAACGACCAGTATTCCTTCCAGGTATCGGGGATGTCGCTCTGCCTGAAGCCGGCCTGCTCCAGCATGTCGCCCCAGATCTGGACATGCATGGTCTGCTGCTTCAGCGGGAAGGCGTAATAGGATTTCTTCTTGGCCTTGTCGCTGTAGAGGTATGCGGTCTCGATGGTGTTCGGCGCGAACGCCGATTTCATCGGCGCGAGAATGTCGGTGAGATCCTCGAGCTTTCCCTCGGACGCCCATTTGCCGGCCACCTGCACGTCATAGGAGTCGGCATAGGCAACATCGGGCGGCGTGCCGGAATCCAGCGCCGCCACCGTCTTCGGGATCATGTCCTGCACGGCATATTGCGACAGCTCGACCTTGACGCCGGTCTTGGCCTCGAATTTCCGGATCGCCTCGTTGAGCGCGTCGTCCTCGGACTTGTAAAAGCCCTTCACCCACCACACCGTGAGCTTTTCCTGCGCCATCGCAGGTGCCGCCGCATACAACAAGCCGATGGCGGCGGCGACCGCGCATGCGAGTACCCTTATTCCTTTGGATTTCACGTTGATCTCCCTGGGCTGCCGGATTCTTTGAACCAGCTGGATAAATACTAGCGCATTCCCGCGATCCGTCCAGATGGGCGGCGCCGGTTCGAACTCGAAAGCGACCGGCGAAGAGGCGCGACATCAGAAGCGCACGCTGAAGCATCACGGGTCATGGTTCGTTCGGCGTAACCAGCCTCGATCCAAGGTTGCATATTCGTTCAGAGCGCAGTACTTTGTTCGCAGTATCCTCGATGGCTTGGGGGGACGTGCCATGACAGCCGGTCGCAAATGGGTTGAGAGAAATCTTGGCTTCGATCCGATTACAACGCCTCCACCACCCGAGACCTTTTCCGTCAAGCGCGTCGCGGTATCGGCGGCGAAACTGAAGGCGAAAGCGCCGCCGCCGGAAGATTTTCAGCGCGAAATTATCGACTTCGATTCCGAGTCGCCTGCCGGCCTGCAGTTCATGGCCTTCAGCACGGCGACCGGCCTGTCGCGCTTCACGGATATTCCGTGGCCCGCCGGGCTGGCGCCGACGACGGGACCGAAGCCCCAGGGCACGCCCAACAGTCCGCTGCCGCAAGCCGACGTGCTCGTGGTCACATGGACTGTGGATGAAGGCCACGCGCTCAGCCGCGTCCTCACGCCCGGCAAGGACTCGAGGAACGATTACGTTCCCTACCGGCATAACTGGGCAACCCTGTCGAAGAAATTCCGCAAGGGCTCCCCGGCGCTGCAGGCGAACCGGCTTGGCGCCTACTGGACCACGACCATCGGCAAAAAGAAGGTCGTGGTGTTCAAGTCGGACTCGCACATGTCGCAAGATGGTCCGCAACTGCCGAACATCGACCTCTGGCGCCAGATCATCGAGGAAGTGAAGCCAACGCTGGTGATCACCACCGGCACCGCGGGCGGCATCGGCAAGCAGTTCGAGGTCGGCGACGTGGTCGTCAGTCCCATCGTCCGCTTTGACTGCACCGCGAAATTCAAGAGCCAGCCTTTTGCGCAGGCGCATTACAGCAGCGTCGCGGCCAAATCGACGAAATTTGCCCAGGCAAAGGTGCTGTTCAAGGCCAACTCGGCACAGTTGCCGAAGGACAATACGCGCCAGCCTAAGATCGTCAAGGTAACGCCGAAAGCGCTGAAGTCTTCGGTCGTCACCACGGATTTCTTCGGCTTCGATACATCCGACGACCATTACAAGCTGCAGGGACTCGGCGACGTCTCCGAAATGGGAGACGCGATCCTGGGCCTTGTGACCTCGGGAATGGGCAAGAGCGCGCCGCGATGGCTCGCCATCCGCAATGTTTCCGATCCGCAGATCAAGGCCGAGGGCACGCTCAAGGAACAGGCCCACATCGCGGCGCAGATCTACAAGGGTTTTGGCCGATGGAGTTCGGTTTGCAGCGCAATCACCTGCTGGGCGAGCATCGTCGCCGAGGCATAGTTATAAGCCACGAAACGCGGCAATGGTTCATTTGATTGTGCTGGCGCAATGCGTTCCTGTCCGGAACACCATGCCGACGGCGACCTGCGACCGCGACAGCAAGTGCCCGTACTCCGTTGGATTTCACGCGATTCTAAATACCAGCGCATTCCCGCGATCCGTCCTGATGGGGGCCCACGCTGCGGAGGCAGGTCTGGTCCAAGGTCTGTTCAGCTCTGCGGCCCCATCATCCGCTGGGCGCGCTCCGCACACAGGATGTGATGGTGCAGGTTGGCGATCCATTGCCGGCCGGAGGTCGTCATGTTCAAATATTTTATTCCGTCGTCGAGGTGCATCGAGACGCAGTTCCAGAAGAACGACGGGTATCTGTCGATAATGTCGGCGGGGGACGAATACCCCAATTGCCGGTTGGTGCCGATCTCTTCGAATTCATAATAGAGCGCGTTGGCTTTCCGCGAATACAGGGGATCTCCGAGCTGCCCGATGAAATCGGCGGCCTGCACCAGTTTCGGCTCGAGGCTGTCGCTTGCGCTTTGGTGCCTGGGTGAAACCGGAAAGCGCGTCATCTCGATCGCCTCGGCAACGCGCGCGGCATCGATATTCGGTGTTTTCGCGAGACGCTCCAGCGCAAACAATTTCGACCGGTCGACGTGATATGGCGTCAGCGCCGCATCCGATGCGCCGCGCGGGAGCGTGATTTTCTCACCCTTGCCGTCGATAACGAACTCGGTTTCGGTATCGCCGCTCAGCACGCCGCGCACATAGCCGATGTCATGCAGCAGGCAGGCGACGATCAGGTGGCTGTAGTCGTCCGGCTCTATTCGCTGCGACACCATCATCCCGTGCAGGATGTCGCACCCGACCCTGGTGACCTGCAGCGTATGTTCGTAGTTGTGATAGAGCGCGTCGCTCCTTGCGAGGCATTCGATGGTGGCCCGTGCCGACGAGCCCAGGCGCTCTGCATCGTCGTCATGCGCCGAACCGAAAATGCGTCGAAAATCCTTGGTGAGAAAATTGCCGAGCTTGTGCGCGGCAATGGCTGTGATGGGTTTCACGAGCGTTCTCCGATTGATGCGGGATCGTTTCGAAGTTCATGCAATCCGCCACCGACTCCGGCGCAACGTTCAACAAGCTCAGTGTCCGCTCAGCACAAGCGTCTTGACCGGCAGCAGCAGCGCCTGGATGCGCAATATCATCGCATGCACAAGGCCGACGGCATCGACGGCATGCAGCCAGAAGTCCTTGAGTGCGCCGGTTTTCTCGGAAGCGATCCGCTCGTGGTTGCTGGTATAGGCGTTCACGACGCAGCTGCTTCCAGGCGTCACGCCATCGAGGCCACCGGGATAGATCGGCTCCAGGAAAGTGAGAATGGTGCCCGGACGCACCACCTGCTGCGCCTCGACCAGTTGCTCGCCGCCGCGGAACTGACCCGCGGCGATGTAATCCTGCACGTTGGTCACCACCAGCGGAATAATCGTCCAGGGCTTTGAGATACAGGTGGCCTCGGCGACCATTCCGACCTTCATGACCTGCGCTTCGATTTGTCCAAATCCCGCAAACAGGACTTGCCGTGCACGGTCAGGAATGAGGATGCCGGCAGAGCGGATCATCGGATTGACGACGTCGCCGGCGCGCAGGCCGAATTGCTCCACACGCCCGTCGACGCCCGCGCGAATGTAGGTCTTGTCCAGATCCACCTGCGCCTCGGCCAGCGACGCCTCGGCGCTTGCCTTCTCTGCCGGCAGAAGCGAGTTCACGCGAACCATTACGGATTGTTTCGCAGCCGTCGTCGCATCGAGCGAGCCTTGGCGGCCGGCGAGCAGCACCTGGAGCTTCTCAATGTCACGCTGCGGGACGATGCCGGGATTGCGCCGCTGCAGTTCGCTCTTGGTGTCCAGTTCATCCGATGCCTGCTGGTAGGCGCTCTTGGCTTCCTGAATCTGTGCATCCGCCTTGAGGACATCCGCCTGCGCCGCCAGCATGGAGGCATCGACTTCGGCGATCTTGCGCCGGGCGGTTTCAAGCGCCGCCTGCTGCTTCGAATTGTCCAGCCTGAACAGCACGTCCCCCTTCTTCACCGGCGCGCTGAACTCTACGTTAACTTCCGCCACCCGGCCGATCGTTTCAGGAACGATCGGGACGGTCCGGTAGAACAACGTCGCGCTGTCGGTGGCGGGATGATAATAGAAGATGAGCGTGATCAGTGAGACCGTCAGCATCAGGCAGGCGACGATGCCCCACCGCAGTTCGAACCATACAGAAAAGAACGTGATCTCGCGGCCCAGGCGCTTTCCCTGCACATAGCGGCGGTAGAGATAATCGGGAAAGATCGTCAGCAGCGAGCAGAGGAACAGCTCAAGCATGGCTGGTCACCTCGCTCTTGGCGGTTGCTTTCGCCGTGTCCGGCGCTTCCGCGGCACTCCCGCGAGCGTCGCTTTCGGCCCTTATTGTTTCTTCGTCGCCGGGCGGAACGCCTGCCATCTTCTCCACCGACCCGGCGATCCGGCGCAGCGGAGTGCCGAAATCGGGCAGATCGATCATGGCAAGCAACAGCCCGGCCACCCAGAAGATATGGATGTGGGTGAAGAGCGCCAGCAGGCCCAGCACCGCCACGATCTCGAATTGCAGCTTCTGCGACTTGTGCGCCATCCGCTCCGGCATGGTGTGCAGGTGCAGATAGAAATTGCCGACCATCAGCACCGAGCCGACCAGGATGATGCCGACAACCACCATCAGGACATCGGTTTCGCCGGGAGCGGTGATGAAGCCGGGCAGATGATGGGGGGCGGCTGGATGAATCGATTCGCTCACGCAACTCTCCATTCCTGATGCGGATGATGGCGCACCGCAGCCCAGGCTATCACCATTTCAAGCGGCGCACATTGCGAGCGCATGAAAAGCGGCCATGATGATCGGATATTGTATGCACCGGGTCAAATCTCCGAAATTGCATAGTCACGCCGAGAGCCGTGTTCTAGCGTCGCACCACCAGGCAAATACCCGATCGGTGTCAGTGTTGCCGCGCAGCTACAGCGGCCGAAACAGCGGCATCGCGCAGCGAATGTTCGTTCTTAAAATGCTGTACATGCTATTGTTCGATCGACAGTCCGACTGCTCCAGCGACCGAGGCCCTTGATGACCCGTTTAGCCCGCGTCGCTGTTCTTTCCGCCGTCGCCAGCGTCTTCAGCCTCTCCGCGCATGCTGCCGATCTTCCGCAGCCAATGGAGCCGGCCGCACCGGTCGCGTATCTCCCGGCATTTTCGTGGACCGGTTTTTATATTGGTGGCGAACTTGGATGGATCCGAACCGACAACAACGTCACCACCGGCGCGCTTTTGCTGGGGGCACCCTTCCTGGTTACGTCCACATCCGGCAAGGACGGCCTGACTTATGGCGTTCTGGCTGGCTATAACTATCAGATCGGCCAGCTCGTGCTCGGCGTCGAAGGCGACTTCGCAGGCTTTACGGTCGGCAAGATCCGCTACACGGCGATCACCGGCGATTTCCTTACCGCGCACAGCAAATGGGGCGGTTCGATTCGTGGACGGCTCGGCTACGCCGCCGACCGCGCGCTGTTCTACGTGACGGGCGGCGCCGCATTCATCTCCAACGTGACCTCTATTCCCACCACCGGTATCTCGATCGGTGGCGACGACACCCGAGTGGGTTGGACGGCCGGAGCCGGCATCGATTACGCCTTCACCAACAATTGGTTCACCGGACTTGAATACCGCTATGCGCAATACCAGTCCAAGGCCTTTACGTATCCCATACCGATCCTCGCTCTCGGCATCGTCGGATTCAAGCAGGACCTGAGCACCAACCAGGTGACGGCGCGAATAGGCTACAAATTCTGACCATCAACCGAAATTGCATAGTCATCCCGAAAATCGGGGTCTAGATTAGCATCGTCAGCGAATAGTTTCACGGGGCAGGAAAGCCGGTCATGTTCAAGCATCGTATTACGCTGGCGCTGATCGCGCTCGCCGTCGCTACACTGCCGTCGGCGTCCGTTCACGCGCAGCAGCAGCCGCAAGGCGTCAGTGCCGGCGTACTGACCTGCAGGATGGCGCCGTCGATCGGCCTGATCTTCGGATCGCGGCAGCGCATGGCATGCCGCTTCCAGCCCAACGGCGGCGGTCCGCCGCAAACTTATGTCGGCGTCATGGGCACGATCGGGCTCGATATCGGCATCACCGCGGGCGGCGCCATGGCGTGGGGCGTGTTCGCACCCACCGCGGGGCCCAGACCCGGCGCGCTCGCCGGCACCTATGTGGGCGCGAGCGGCGCGATCGGCGTCGGCGTCGGCGTCGGCGCCAATCTGCTGTTCGGCGGTACCGGGCGTTCGATCCAGCTGCAGCCGCTGTCGCTCGAAGGATCGGTCGGCATCAATCTGTCGCTCGGCGTTTCAAGCCTTACGCTCACATGGGCGCAATGAACGGTTCGGTGCGGCGCGCAGTCATAAGAGGACGATCCATGAAAATCACGATGCATGTTGTGGCGAGACTCGGAGTTCTGCCGTTGCTGGCCATCATGTCGATCGGCGCCGCATCGGCGCAGAGTGACGTCGGGAAAACCATTGTGGAAAAGCTGACGGCCCGGGTTGCGAAGCTGGAAAGCGCCTGCGCCCGCGATATCAGGAAATATTGCCGCGACGTGACGCCGGGCGAAGGCCGCATGATCTATTGCATGCAGGCCCATGAGGACAAGATCAGCGTGAAGTGTGCGTTTGAACTCGGCGAGGCCGCAACCAGCGTGCAAAATTCGGCCGACGCGCTGAAGGACGCGATCATCGCCTGCAAGGCCGAGATCACCGGCGTGTGCGGAAAGACGGTGCCGGGCCAGGGACGAATCGCCGCCTGTCTGATGGCGAACAGATCGACGGCGTCGGATGGCTGCAAGGACGCCATTTCGAAAATCGAGGCGATGGCGAAATAGCGGCGGTAACGACGCCGCTCAATTTCGATTGCCCTCGAACGCGTGACCCAGCCGCTCGACTTCGAGGCTGGTGCAGAACAGCGCGAACAGGCAGCACACGAATATCGCTCCACGTTGCACCATCAGAAGGATGTCGGTTCCCCGCTCCAGCTCCGGAAGATGCCTGAAAATGACGACGGAGAATAACGCGCTGCCGAAAATAAAGCTGAGACGGCCCAGAAACAGAAACACGTAACTCAGGAACATGTTCGGGCGCTGAAACGGGATCCGAACGCCGCGCACACGAATCCAGAACGCGATTTGCATGACGCAAAAGATGCCGGCGACCATCGCGTCGGATCTGGTATTTTGCGGAAGCTGCTCGCCCGGATTGACCGCTATCTGCCTGAATTCCGGTAACTGCTGCCAGACAAAGCTGATCGCGCCGACGATCTGGACCACCAGCAGCAGCCAATAGATTGCCGTTTTCTGCTGTTCCTGGTCCGGCTTCATCGGACAGATAATATCAGTTCGATCAGGCCCCGACCAATACCGTTGTTCGATCGGCCCTTGCCTTCGCATGCCGCGGCCTAAATCTGCAGGCGCTTTGGCCGATCGAGTTCCGTGCGCAGCGCGATCACCTGTTGAGCAATTGTAGCAGCGCCGTTCCGTCCGCAACGCCAAGTCCTGTGCAGGGATCCCAACCGACAGCGGCGTCATAGAGCCCCAGCTGTCCGAACAGGTCGTTGTTGCCTTCCGTGATGTCACGGAAGACGTTTTTCGCGCCCGCCTGATAGATCAGCGGGTTGATCAGTCCCACCGTCTTGCCGAAGTTCTTCGTGGTGGCTTCGTTGATCAGCGCCACCAGTCCCGCCATCAGCGGCGCGACCGCGCTGGTGCCGCCGACGGTGGCATCGCTGCCGTTCAGGAAAATCCGGTAGCCGGTGTGACGGTCGGCGGCGCCGGCCAGATCCGGCACGCCACGGCCTGTGAAATTGGTCGGAGATTTCGGCACATTGACGCCCTGTTGATATGAAGGCAGCGGGAAGACATTGCTGACCCCGCCTCCGCTGGCGCCTTCGCCCTGACCCACGCCGGAATTCCAGACCCGCTCCGCGGTAATCTGGCCGTTGGAAGCCTGAAGGTTGGTGCCGCCGCAACCCAGCGAGAAGCGGCTCGACGCCGGAAAATTGGCATGCGCTTTCCCGTCCCAATCGGCGCGCATGCTCGCGGAGCCGTTGTCGCCGGAGGCCACGCAAACCGTGATGTTCATCGCCGCAGCGTCACGAATGGCCTCGTTCAACCCATCGAGGAACTGCTTCAGCTCCTGGGGATTTTCCGGCATGCCCCAGCTGATCGAGATCACCGATGGCTTGCGCGCCGTATCGTGCACCGCCGCCTTGACCGCATCGATGAAGCCGGCAGTGGTGTTCGGTGCGAAATAGACCACGATCCTGGCTCCCGGGGCGGCCGCCGCCGCCACCTCGATATCCAGCACCACCTCGGTGTCGGCATCCGACAGACCGGGCTTGTTGGCGCCGCCATCGACACTGACCGGGGTAATGCCCGGTGACGGAATTCCGGCCTTCCTGAAAAACGTCTCGAGATCGGCGGTATCGTATCCGGCACCCGTCACGTTGCCGCTGGCGTCGATATCGTTGAGTTCGATGATCGCGATGCATTGTCCGGCGCCGGTAAGCCCGGCGGGGAAATTATAGAGCTTTGCGAGTTCGGCCACTTCGAAGCCTTCCTGCGCGGCGGCGCTTGCTGCGGCGCTGGCGGCGCGCGCGCCGCGGCCGCGGCGGGCGGCCGGCTTGAGCATGAAATGCGGCGTGGCAACCGGCCGGTTGTCGAGGCCGTGCACGCCCACAATGATCCCCTCGAGTTCCTGCGGGATCTTCACGCTGCCCTTCCGCATCCGGTAGGTCGCGCCCTCATGCTTGACCTTGTTGAGCTTGACGCCGAATGCGGCGCTGAGCGCTGCAACGGTGCCGGTAATCTTCATTGTGCGCGAGTCGAGATGCACGGTCTTGACGTTGAGGCCATGCGCATGCGCGAAGTCGTCGATCTTGGCGACGTCGGCGGGATCGGCGCCCTCCTCGACCGCGAACTCCTGCCGCGACATGTAATTCCGCTGGCTCGCCGGTTTTGCCGCCTCCGCCATGATCGCGTCGTCGTCCAGCGGCGCAGCGCTGCGGGCACGAATCCGGACGCTGATCTCGATCTGCTGCCTGGGATCGGCTGCTCCGACCAGCTTGCTCCCCTTCGGCAGCTTCCGGCCGCTGTTCGACAAGGCGACGCGCTTGATCCGTTTTGCCATGACGCCCTCCGAAAATGGTTCGATCGACGGCGGGGAATTCAACCATAGGTGTAATCTGGCCGCAAGTTTTCCCAGATGAATCGGTACGGCCGCGACCGCCTCTTGCCGAAGCGGACCGACATATCCATCTCAGCCAAAGTTTTCCCAAAGGACCGCCCCCAATGCTCGACGCCGCCATCAAGGCGCTTTCGCAAATTCTGTCGCCGCCGATGCGCGCCATTCTGTGGAAGGCGATCGGGCTGGCGCTGGTGCTGATCACCGCACTTGCGGTCGGGCTGCAGCGGCTGTTGAGCTGGTTTGCGACATCGGGCGAAAGCTGGGCCGAGGCGATGCTCGGCCCCGGCTCTCACACCCCGCTCAATATCCTGGCCTGGATTGTCTCGATCGCCGCCGGTCTCGGCGTGGTGTTCGGCGCGGTATTTCTGATGCCGGCGATTACCTCGCTGGTGGCGAGCGTGTTTGTCGATGACGTCGCCGATCATGTCGAGCGTGAGCATTATCCGGCCGAGCGCCCTGGCTCTGCATTGCCGGTCGGGCTTGCCATGACCGAGGGCGTCAAGACCGCGTTGCTGACGCTGCTGGTCTATCTGATCGCGCTGCCGTTCGTGTTCGTGGCCGGCGCAGGATTCATCGCGTTCTTCATCGCCACAGCCTGGCTGCTGGGGCGCGAGTATTTCGAACTCGCCGCGATGCGGTTTCGCTCGCCCGCCGAAGCCAAGGCGCTGCGCAAGCAGAATGCGGCGATCGTTTTCACTGCGGGGCTGATCATCGCGGCGTTTGTGTCGATCCCGATCGTCAACCTCGCGACGCCGCTGTTCGGCATGGCGTTCATGGTCCACATGCACAAGCGATTGAGCGGCCCGCGGCCCGAGCTGATCGAGCCGGCGCGCAAGACCGGCGTGCCGGTGGTGTGAAGCATGCTTTCCAATCGTCACCCTGAGGAGCCGCGTCCTTGCGCGGCGTCTCGAAGGATGGCCGCAAGCGAGCGTGTTCGATCCTTCGAGGCGCGCAAGAGTGCGCACCTCAGGATGACGGCGGCGTAAGTTGGACCGTCTTCTCCGGCCAGCGGCAGAGATCGTTGATCAGGCACACCTCGCAGCGCGGTTTTCGCGCGAGACACGTGTAGCGGCCGTGCAGGATCAGCCAGTGATGCGCGTGCAGCATGAATTCGGCGGGGATGACGCGCTCCAGCCCTAGCTCGACGTCGAGCGGTGTGTTGCCCGGGGCAAGCCCGGTGCGGTTGCCGACGCGGAATACATGGGTATCGACCGCCATGGTGCGTTCGCCGAACGCCATGTTGAGCACGACGTTGGCGGTCTTGCGTCCGGCGCCCGGCAGCGATTCCAGTTCGGCGCGGGTACGCGGCACCTCGCCACCGAATTCGGCGATCAGCTTCTCCGACAGCGCGATGACGTTCCTGGCCTTGTTGCGATATAGCCCGATGGTCTTGATATAATCGCGGACCTTGTCCTCGCCGAGCGCAATCATCTTTTGCGGCGTATCGGCCACAGCGAACAGCGCGCGGGTCGCCTTGTTGACGCCGGCGTCGGTCGCCTGCGCCGACAGCACGACGGCGACCAGCAGGGTGTAGGGATTGAGGTGCTCCAGCTCGCCCTTCGGCTCAGGATTGGCTTTACGAAATCGCGTGAAGGCCTCGCGTACCTCGGCAGGAGTCCAAGGTCTGAGGGATTTTTTGGAGACCGGCGTTTTCCCCGATTTGGCCACCACACCCGCCTTCGCGGCACGATTCGACCCTCGGTTTGCCGCCACTTCGCCCCAAGCCGCTTTAGTGCCTTTAAGTGCTGGGGTTTTGCGTTTTGAAGACTGTTTGGTGATTTTCGGCATGATCCGGGTATACTGATCCGCGATGACCGCAGGCAACGATTTTGATCCGGACGCCGCGCAGCCGAAACTGTTTTCGGCGCTGCTGACGCCACATCGCTCGCTCAGCCGCACCGGCTTTGTGGTGCTGATGGCGTTCCTCAGCGTTGTCAGTTTCGCGGCCGGACTTGCGTTTCTGCTGATGGGCGCGTGGCCGGTGTTCGGTTTCTTCGGCCTCGATGTTCTCGTGGTTTATTGGGCGTTCCGGATCAATTTCCGTCACGCCAAGGCGACCGAGGAAATTTCCATCACGCCGTCCGAACTTCGCGTGCGCCGGGTCAGCCATCGCGGCCATGTGGTCGAATGGGTACTCAATCCGCTGTGGGTGCGGCTGGATCAAAAAACCCACGCCGAATTCGGCATCGAAAAGTTATATCTGGTGTCGCGCGGCCGCCGGGTCTCGGTTGCGAACTTCCTTGGTGCGGACGAAAAGGCAAGCTTTGCCAAGGCTTTGACCGCTGCGCTACAGGCCGCGAAGCGCGGCCCGACCTACAATCCGGTCTCGTGATTCGCTGTCGGGAATCGGGTGGTTGCGGCGCCGTAATCGTCTTACATCAGCACCATGATGAACCTCGCAATGAATGAGCACCGTCTCACCAAACCGGGCCCCCAGAACGCCGCGCTGCGCGACTACGATTCGGTGCGCCGCGCCATCGCTTTCATCTCGGAGCATTGGCGCGCGCAGCCGACCATCGAATCGATGGCGGATGCCGCCGGTGTAACTCCCGATGAATTGCATCACCTGTTCCGGCGCTGGGCCGGCCTCACGCCAAAAGCCTTCATGCAGGCGCTGACGCTCGATCACGCCAAGGGACTGCTGCGCGATTCCGCAAGCGTGCTCGACGCAGCACTGGACTCCGGGCTTTCAGGCCCGGGGCGGCTGCACGATCTGTTCGTCACCCATGAGGCGATGTCGCCGGGCGAATGGAAGAACGGCGGCGCCGGCATGACGCTGCGCTACGGCTTTCATCCCTCGCCGTTCGGCACTGCGATCGTGATCGCCAGCGGCCGTGGTCTGGCCGGCCTTGCCTTCGCCGATCCCGGTGATGAGCAGCCGGCGCTCGCCGATATGCAACGGCGCTGGCCGCGCGCGACCTATGTCGAGGATCACGCAGGTACGGCAGCGCTGGCACAGCGCATCTTCGACACCAAACTGTGGCGCGCGGACCAGCCGCTGCGCGTGGTCCTGATCGGCACCGATTTCGAAGTGCGGGTGTGGGAATCGCTGCTGAAGATCCCGATGGGCCGCGCGGTCTGCTATTCGGATATCGCGGCCAGGATCAAGAGCCCGAAGGCCTCACGTGCGGTCGGTGCCGCGGTCGGGAAAAATCCGATCTCCTTCGTGGTGCCCTGCCACCGCGCGCTCGGCAAGAGCGGCGCGCTGACCGGCTATCACTGGGGCATCACCCGCAAGCAGGCGATGATCGGCTGGGAAGCCGGACAGGTCGGCGCTCATTAATCACACGCTGCTGCCGAAGGGCACGACCTTGTTGTTCGCGTCGTGCCCGATATCGGCGCGGCCGAGCCATGGAATGCCGGACTTGTCGCACCAGGTGCGGGCGACTTCCTCCTCGTTCATTCCGAAGTCCGGTTCGTTCGCGGTGATGTCGCTGCAACGGCCGAGCTTGATGCCCGCAACCCGCCTGATCCCCGGATTGCTGGTGATGTGAAATAGCGACCGGTCGATCCGGTACATGGCCTCCGACACCTCCTCCAGCATCAGCACATGGCCGTCGAGGTCGGGTTGCAGCGGCGTGCCAAGCAACTGGCTGAGGACTGTGATGTTGAATGCCGCGGTCTTGTTCGAGCCATCGACCGTCGGCTCGAGGGTTTCGGGCGCCCGATCGACCAGCCATGCCAGCGTCCGCTTGATTGCGGCGTCGCCCCCATCCCGAACGATGTCCTGCGCCATCGGACCGTGCGCCACGGCCTTGAATCCTACGCTGTACAAAGCGGCAAGCAGCGTTCCGGTATCACTGTAACCCAGATAGGTTTTGCGCAGGGACGGCTCCTTCAACCCGTATATCACAGGCTCTATGATCCGGCACGAGCCGTAGCCGCCGCGGGCAAACCACACCGCGTCATAACTGTCGTCATTGGCAACGTCGAGGAAGGCCCGCGCGCGGGTGTCGTCATCGCCCGCGAAATGCCCGTGCGACAGGAAGCATTGCGGATGGAAGAAAATCTCCGCCCGTCCGTCAGGATACAGCGATCCGGTCATTGCCCGCACTCTGTCGGCGACGTCTGGAGAAATGCGCGAAGCGGGTGCTACGACGGCGATCCTGCACATCTGGTTGCTCATCGCCCCGCCTGCGTTGCACTTCATCGGGGAGGCTTGTAGATTCCGCCGATGTCCTCCCCAAAAGATTACTTTTTTTGCGGCGTCGGCGGTAGTGGCATGACTCCGCTCGCTTTGATCATCCAGGCCGGCGGCGGACGGGTCGAAGGTTCCGATCGCGCGCTCGACCAGGGACGCAATACCGAACGATTCGATTTTCTGCGTTCGCGGGGCGTGCTGCTGCATCCGCAGGATGGCAGCGGCATCCGTAGGGCCGGCCAGATCCTGGTCACCTCGGCTGCCGTCGAGGAAACAATCCCCGACGTGCAAGCCGCGCGCCGCATCGGCGCCGCCGTCACCACGCGCGCAAAACTTCTCGCCGAACTTTTCAACGCTTCTCCCCTAAGCGTCGGCGTCGCCGGCACCAGCGGAAAGTCCACGACAGTCGGCATGATCGGCTGGATCCTGCATCGCGCCGGAAAAAGCTCGACGATCATGAACGGCGCCGATATGAAGAACTTCATAGCTGCGGATTCGCCGTTCGCCAGCGCCAGGATCGGCGAGGGCGGCGTATTCGTCAGCGAAGTCGATGAGAGCGATGGCTCGATTGCTTTCTTTGCGCCGCGCGTCGCGGTCGTCAACAATATCTCGCTGGATCATAAATCGCTGGACGAATTGCGTAAGCTTTTCCGGGATTTCGTCGCCAAGGCGGAAACGGTGGTGCTCAATCTGGACAACGCGGAAACCGCGGCACTTTTGCCCGGTCTGAAGCCGGGTCGAGCGGTGACCTACAGTCTCGTCAATGCCGAAGCCAATCTCGTGGCGTCACGGCCGGTCCCGTCGCCGGCCGGAATCGCGTTTGCCGTGACCGCGCGCGATAGCGGCGAAGTCGTCACAGTAAACCTCCTGGTTCCGGGGCGGCACAACATTGCCAACGCGCTCGCCGCGCTCTGCGCCGCGCAGACGTGCGGCGTAGCGCTGGCAGACGCCGCGGCGTATTTAAGCGAGTTCAGCGGCATCCGCCGGCGGCTGGAGGTCGTAGGCGCCGCGAACGGGATCACGGTGATCGACGATTTTGCCCACAACCCCGACAAGATATTGGCGACGCTGGAAACCATGCACGCGTTTCCCGGCCGCCTGCTGTTGATGTTCCAACCCCACGGCTATGGCCCGCTTCGCCTGATGAAGGACGCCTTGGTGGACTGCTTAGCGGATGGGCTGCACGAGGACGATGTTCTGGTCATGCCCGAGCCGGTATATTTCGGCGGCACCGTCGATCGCAGCGTCGGCAGCCGCGAAATCGTCACCGCGATCGAACGGCGCGGCCGTAAAGCCTTCGCGTTTCCGGATCGTAATGCTTGCGGCGATGCCTTGGTCAAGCTGGCCCGCCCAAGTGACCGCATTCTTGTCATGGGAGCCCGCGACGATTCGCTTTCGCTGTTCGCGCGCGAACTGCTGCAGCGGCTTGGGTCCTGAGAATTATCGCTCCAGCCGCTTCCACATCACCGCGGTGTCGCAGAGGCGCCCATCGGGAAACAGCGCGTAATCCGGAATGATCCCGGTTTCCGTCCAGCCGGCGCGCTTGTAGACGCGGTGACCGTTCTCGCCGGGCACCGTGTCCAGAACCAGCAGCCAGCGGCCGTGGCGCCGCGCTTCCTGCTCGACCCGCGCCATCAACGCGGCGCCGATGCCGCGGCTGCGCGCGGAGCGATGCACAAGCATTTTCTTGATATCGGCGCGATGCGGTTGATTGGGCGGCGTGTCCAGTCCGAGTTGAACCGTGCCGACAATCCTGCCGTCCAGCGATGCGGCCAGCAACACCGTATCCCCTGAGGCGACTGAGGCTGCGACTTTCCGGAAAAACGCCAGCGCCTCGTTCTGAGAGAACGGCGACATGAAGCTGACGGAAGCGCCGCCCTCGACGCAATCGACCAGCACCGAAGCGAGCTGGTCCAGCGCGATGCCGGCTACCGGCGCGTCGAGAACTGCGATTTCGACCGCGCTCACGCCGCCAGATCGAGTTTCGACGCTACCGTGGCGTCGGCATTGAGCCGGTAGATGATCGGCACACCGGTGGCGAGTTCGCGCGCCAAAATGCCTTCCGGCGAAAGCTTCTCCAGCACCATGATCAGCGCACGCAGGGAGTTGCCGTGGGCCGCGACCAAAGTGCGCTCGCCGCGCAGCACGCACGGCAATATCTCCTGGACGAAATACGGCAGCGTCCGCGCCAGCGTGTCCTTCAGGCTTTCGCCGCCGGGCGGCGGCACGTCGTAGGAGCGGCGCCAGACATGCACCTGCTCCTCGCCCCACTTCTTGCGCGCGTCGTCCTTGTTGAGGCCCGACAGGTCGCCGTAGTCGCGCTCGTTGAGCGCCAGATGCTTTTTGGCCGGCAGGCCAGTCTGACCCATTTCGGCCAGCATCAGGTCGAGCGTGTGCTGCGCCCGCAGCAGCACCGACGTGAATGCGATATCAAAGACAAAACCCTGCGCTTTCAACTTGCGCCCGGCCTCCTTCGCCTCGGCCACGCCCAGTTCGGTGAGGTCAGGATCCTTCCAGCCGGTGAACAGGTTTTTCAGATTCCAGTCGCTCTGGCCATGACGCACGAGCACGAGAAGACGGTCGCTCATTCGGTGTGATTTCCGTTTCGATTTCTAGAAGTCGCTCAAGCCCAGCACGTCGGCCATCGAATACAGCCCCGGCTTCTTGCCGTGCGCCCACATCGCCGCCTTCAGCGCGCCATGCGCGAAGATCATGCGATCCTCGGCGCGGTGAGAGAGTTCGATGCGCTCATAGGGACCGGCGAAGATCACGCTGTGGTCGCCGGCGACGGTACCGCCGCGCAGCGACGCAAAGCCGATGTCGCCGGCCTTGCGCGCGCCGGTAAAGCCGTCGCGTCCCCGCGCCGAATGCTGGTCAAGTACGATTCCGCGGCCTTCCGCGGCGGCTTCGCCCAGCAGAAACGCGGTGCCCGACGGTGCATCTATCTTGTCCCTGTGGTGCATTTCCAGAATCTCGATGTCGAAGCCGTCGTCAAGCGATTGCGCCACGCGCTTCACCAGCGCTGCGAGCAGGTTGACGCCGAGGCTCATATTGCCGGATTTGACCACGATGGCGCGCGAGGTGACGCTCTTGATCACGGCATCGTCGGATGCCGAGAGACCGGTGGTCCCGATCACATGGACGAGGCCGCGCTCGGCGGCGATGGCGACATTGGCGATGGTCGCACCCGGCACGGTGAAATCCAGAATGCCGTCGGCGTCCTTCGACAGCGACCACAGATCGGCCGACAGTTTTACGCCGTTTTCCGGCAGCCCTGCGAGCGTTCCGGCGTCCTTGCCCAGAAGCTCGGAGCCCGGCGCTTCCAGCGCGCCGGTGACGACGGCTCCCGGCGTGGCGCCGATGACGCGCGTCAGCGCGCGGCCCATCCGGCCGCCGGCCCCCGCAACGATCAAGCGCATATCCGCCATTTCCGGCCCTCAACAGCAGCTTGCGGTATAGCCGGGGCAGCCTGCCACGGCAACTGAGCAGGGCGGAGGAGTTGTTCCAGCTGGTGCCCCACCACCAGTGTCGTCCTCGCGAAAGCGGGACCATAACCACCGTGGTTGTAACGTGGCGAGTCAGAGCCGCAGGCCGCTGACACCTTCCGCATCACTGCCGTCGGTGTGTATGGGTCCCCGCTTTCGCGAGGACGACGGCGGAGTATATGTCGACGCATTGCGAAATTTTTCAAATTTCAAACAGCCACACTCCCGCGTTCTCGCGGCGCAATGCGTCCGAGGTTTGCCAGTCCCTCGCGAACCGCGCGAGGGGGTGGAGCGGCGGGAGGCGCCAGGGGTGTTGCGTTAGACACCCCTTGGAGGCGGGATTAACGGACCCACCTCGCGCGGCATGGTGAACCGCGCGCGCCCAAGGCAAGGCGCTGCGCCTCCCGGCGCTCCACCTGGCCACCAGGCCGTCGACCGTTCCGGGGCGCCCCGGTCCGGCCAGCTTTCGCTCTGCCCGCTGCAGGATCGCCTCTAGAAAGCGGCCCTCATTGGACAGGACGCGAGCAGGATAAGCGAGGTTCTGGGGACGAGGATAGGTATACATTCACAAGTGCGTGAACGACGGACTTTCGTTCCCCGGACGCGGCGCAGCGTGGAGCACTTGCGGAACGGTGCGCTGCAGAGCCGGGCCCAGCTTTTTTCAACTCTAACCGGGGTCCCGGTTCTGCGAAGCAGCGCTTCGCGGAAGAGCTACGCACTGCATCGCGCCCGGGACACGTGGGCCGCGGGTAACCTCAGGGCTGCGCGCCGTCGTAACCTTCGATAACCAGAATATCGGCCTCGGCATGCGGGCTGCGGATCGCGACCAGCCGCGCATATTCCGGCGAATTGTAGCAGGCGAGCGCGGTCGCATAATCCTTGAATTCCAAGACGATGTTGCGCGAGCGGGCGGTACCTTCCTTGGATTCGTGCTTGCCTCCGCGCACCAGAAACTTCGCGCCGTATTTATTGAACACCGCGCCGTTTCCTTCGACGTATTCCTTGTAGCCGTCCGGATTATGGACATCGACGCGTGCGATCCAATAGCCCTTTGCCATCTGCATTCTCCCTTTTGTCTTATTTGGCCGCCTGCGCGATCTCCGCCACGATGGCCTCGGCCGCCGCCTTCGGATCGGGCGATTCCAGCACAGGCCGTCCAACCACAAGATAATCCGCGCCGGCGGCAATCGCGCGTGCCGGCGTCATGATGCGTTTCTGGTCGCCCACGGCAGCGCCCGCAGGTCTGACGCCTGGCGTCACCAGGTTCATCTGGTGGCCCACGATCCTGCGCAAGGAAGCGGCTTCCTCCGGCGAGCATACGAGACCGTCGACACCCAGCACCTGCGCCTGCTGCGCGCGGGCTTCCACCAGAGCGGATACGGAAAGACGGTAGCCCGCCGCATGAAGATCGCCATCGTCGTAGGACGTGAGCACGGTGACGGCGAGAATCTTCAAATCCGATCCCGCGCGCGCTTCCGCCGCCGCCTTCATGGTCTGCGGATAAGCGTGCACGGTCAGGAAGGTTGCGCCGAGTGCGGCGACGCTTTCGACGCCGCGCGCGACGGTGTTGCCGATATCGTGCAGTTTGAGATCGGCGAAGACCTTTTTGCCGGCGCCCGCGAGTTGGCGCACCAGCGGCAAGCCGCCGGCATAGGCGAGCTGATAGCCGATCTTGTAGAACGTCACGCTGTCTCCCAGCCGGGCAATCACCGCTTCCGCGGCTCCGACGGAGGGCACATCAAGCGCGACGATCAGGCGATCGCGATCGGCGATCTTCAAAGGTTGCATGTCACCTCACATCATGCGCTGGGAGACGTCGATCAATTGCCGCACCATCGCGTCGAGCGCTTCGATATCGGCGGGGTGTTTCAGCCGGTCCATATCATCATAGGCCTGATCCGCGAACGACAGCGAGAGCTGGTTGGGAATGACGGTGGCGCGGCAGGCCGACAGCACCAGGCGCAACGCGGCCAGGCATCGCACGCCGCCCCACCGGTTCTCCGACGCCGCCGCGATCGCAAAGGTGCGCTCGCGAAACACCTGGCCGCGCGTTTCGTGGGCATCCACGACCCGGCTTACCCAGTCGATGGTATTTTTCAGCAGCGGCGGCAGCGACGAATTGTATTCAGGCGTGACGATGAGAACGCCGTGGTGCGTGCCCATCATGCGTTTGAGATTGACCGCATTTTTCGGCACGCCGGATTTGGCCTGCAGATCGCCGTCGTAGATCGGCAGCGGAAAGTCGCCGAGCGAAATACGCGTCACATCGGCGCCGGCCCGCACCAATTCCTGCGCCGCGGCGGCCGCCAGCTTCGCATTGAGCGAACCGGTGCGAAGCGACGCGGGGATGACGAGAATTTTCAACGCGGACATGATTTCAATCGCGCTCAGGACGAACCGCGGCGCCCCGAGGGCGCCGGACCATCAACCCTTGCGATACACCCAGACGCGGGCCGGCGGAAGGTTCATCCAGATCCGCTCGGAAGCCTCCGTGGAAACGCCGGGCAATGACCGCGGAATCGGCGGCGCAACCGAATAGGTGAACTGCACGAACGGCGATCCGGGGGCGAGTGCGGCGAAGGCGTCGCGGATCAGTTTCAGGCGGGTCAGCATCGGCTTGGTCACAAGCGGCAGTCCGGAAACGACCGCGGATGCGGGCGCGCTCAGCACATCCCATAGCGAGTCCCGCAGCGCGTAGGCATCACCCTGCACCACCGTGGCCTGCGGATAACGGTCGCGCAACAGCGCGCAGAAGCTCGGGTTGTATTCGACCAGAACCAGCCGCTTCTGATCGACGCCGTGCGCGATCAGCGCGTTGGTGATCGCGCCGGTGCCGGGCCCAAGTTCGATGACCGGGCGATCGGAATCGATATCCACATATTGCGCCATGGTGCGGGCCAGCACCCGGCCCGAAGGCATAACCGCGCCCATGTGCAGCGGCTTCTCGATCCATGAACGGAGAAAGCGAACCTCGTCGTCGAGACGGAGGGGCTTCTTCAACGCACGCACGGAAGAGTGCAAAGGCATGTCGCTACCAGGCGGGGACCGCAACTTATGCGGAATGTCAGAAATTGGTCATAAAGAGGTATAGGCAGTAGCCGAAACGGTCAAGCTGGACCGTTCCCCGCGCGGTCCGCCAAAGCGTGCGCGGTCTGCGACAAGATCGTGCGCTTCTTGAGATTTTAGCGCGGTCGAACGCATAACCCGGCCCACTTTTGCTGACCGCGCGCTATGTATTGGCGCGGGTCCCGAAGAAGTCCTTGACCTTGGTGAAGAAACCCGCAGCTTCCGGTTGGGTTGCGCCGGACGATAATTTTTCGAACTCGGTCAGAAGCTCCTGCTGCTTCCTGGTCAGGTTCTGCGGCGTTTCGACCATCACCTGGACATACATGTCGCCGGTCTGGCGCGAGCGCAGCACCGGCATGCCCTTTGACGCAATGCGAAAGCGCCGACCGGACTGGGTTCCGGAAGGGATTTTCACCTTGGTCTTGCCCTTGTCGATGGTAGGCACCTCGAATTCGCCGCCCAGCGCCGCCGCCACCATGGAAATCGGCACCCGGCAATGCAGATCGGCGCCGTCGCGCTGGAAGAACTGGTGGGTCGCCAGCGACAGGAAAATATAGAGATCGCCGGGCGGGCCGCCGCGGACACCGGCCTCGCCCTCACCGGCCAGCCGGATCCGGGTGCCGTCCTCCACGCCCTGCGGAATATTGACCGACAACGTCCGGTCCCGCGTCACGCGGCCGGAGCCCGAGCAGGACGGGCATGGGTCCTCGATCATCTGACCGCGGCCCTGGCAGCCGGGACAGGTTCGCTCCAGCGTGAAAAATCCCTGTGCCTGCCGCACCCGGCCGGCGCCGCCGCACATCGAGCAGGTTTTCGGCTTGGTGCCGGCCTTGGCGCCGGTGCCGGAGCAGGATTCGCAGGTGACAGAGACCGGGATTTCGATCTGCGCGGTCTTGCCGAGGAAGGCTTCCTCCAGCGTGATTTCCATGTTGTAGCGCAGATCCGCGCCGCGCTCTCGTCCGCCACCGCGTCCCCGCTGCCCGGCCATGCCGAACAGATCCTCGAAAATATCGGAGAACGAGGACGCAAAACCGGCGCCAAATCCCGGCCCTCCGCCGCCCTGCTCGAACGCCGCATGACCGAACCGGTCATAGGCGGCGCGCTTGTCGCCGTCCTTCAGGACTTCGTAGGCCTCGTTGATTTCCTTGAAGCGGACTTCGCTGGCGGCATCGCCCGGATTCTTGTCCGGATGCCATTTCATCGCGAGCTTGCGGAAGGCCGCCTTGAGCCTGGAATCGTCCGCGGTCCGCTCGACTTCAAGGGTTTCGTAGTAGCAGCGCTTGGTGGACATCGGGGCTAACTCTCAACAGTCATGGCCGGGCTCGACCCGGCCATCCATCGTTTTCTTTAGAAGATGGACCCCCGGGTCACCTGCGCGAAGACGCGCTTCGCGCTTTTGCCCGGGGGTGACGATCTTGATCATGGCGAAGAGCATCGCACTGATCCGTATCGTAAGAGTTACGCCGACTTCTTGTTGTTCTTGTCGTCGTCGACCTCGGTGAATTCCGCATCGACGACGTCGTCCTTGGCAGCATCCTTGGCGGCGTCGCTTTCGGCCTGCTGCTTGTACATCGCCTCGCCGAGCTTCATGGAAGCCTGCGCCAGCGTGTTGGTCTTGGCCTTGATCGACTCGGCATCGTCGCCCTTCAGCGCTTCCTTCAAATCGCTGACGGCGTCCTCGATGGCGCGGCGCTCGCTCTCCTCGACCTTGGAGCCGTGCTCGGCCAGCGCCTTCTCGGTCGAATGCACCAGCGAATCGGCATGGTTCTTCGCATCCACCGCCTCGCGACGCTTCTTGTCTTCGGCGGCGTTGGCTTCGGCGTCCTTGACCATCTTCTGGATGTCGGCCTCGGACAGGCCGCCCGAGGCCTGGATGCGGATCTGCTGCTCCTTGCCGGTCGCCTTGTCCTTCGCCGAGACATTGACGATGCCGTTGGCGTCGATATCGAAGGTCACCTCGATCTGCGGCATGCCGCGCGGCGACGGTGGAATGCCCATCAGATCGAACTGACCGAGAACCTTGTTGTCGGCCGCCATTTCGCGCTCGCCCTGGAAGACGCGGATGGTGACCGCGTTCTGGTTATCCTCGGCGGTCGAGAACACCTGGCTCTTCTTGGTCGGGATCGTGGTGTTGCGGTCGATGATGCGGGTGAACACGCCGCCCAGCGTCTCGATGCCGAGCGACAGCGGCGTCACGTCGAGCAGCAGCACGTCCTTGACGTCGCCCTGCAACACGCCGGCCTGGATCGCAGCGCCGATGGCGACGACTTCATCGGGGTTGACGCCCTTGTGCGGCTCCTTGCCGAACAGCTGCTTCACCACTTCCTGGACCTTCGGCATGCGGGTCATGCCGCCGACCAGCACCACTTCGCCGATCTCGCCGGCGGTCAGGCCGGCATCCTTCAGCGCCTTGCGGCAGGGTTCGATGGTTTTCTGGACCAGATCATCGACCAGCGCCTCGAACTTGGCGCGGGTCAGCTTCATGGTCAGATGCTTCGGGCCGGACGCGTCCGCAGTGATGAACGGCAGATTGATTTCGGTCTGCGTGGTCGAGGATAGTTCGATCTTGGCTTTTTCGGCGGCCTCTTTCAGGCGCTGCAGGGCCAGCTTGTCGTTGCGCAGGTTGATGCCCTGCTCTTTCTGGAATTCATCGGCCAGATAGCTGACGAGGCGCATGTCGAAGTCTTCGCCGCCGAGGAAAGTATCGCCGTTGGTCGACTTCACCTCGAACACGCCATCGCCGATCTCGAGGATCGACACGTCGAAGGTGCCGCCGCCGAGGTCATACACCGCGATGGTGCCGGCCTTTGCCTTGTCGAGACCGTAGGCGAGCGCCGCCGCGGTCGGCTCGTTGATGATGCGCAGCACTTCAAGGCCGGCGATCTTGCCGGCATCCTTGGTGGCCTGTCGCTGGGCGTCGTTGAAATAAGCCGGAACGGTGATGACGGCCTGATCGACCTTCTGGCCCAAATGGGCTTCCGCGGTCTCCTTCATCTTTTGCAGAATGAATGCGGAAACCTGCGAGGGGGAATAGGTCTTGCCGTCGGCCTCGACCCAGGCATCGCCATTGCTGGCCTTTGAAATCTTGTAGGGAACGAGCTTCTTGTCCTTTTCGACCATCGGGTCGTCGTAGCGGCGGCCGATCAGGCGCTTGACCGCGAAAATGGTGCGCTCGGGATTGGTCACTGCCTGACGCTTGGCCGGCTGACCGACGAGGCGCTCGCCATCATCGCTGAATGCGACGATCGACGGCGTGGTCCGCATGCCCTCGGCGTTTTCGATGACTTTCGGCGTCTTGCCATCCATTACGGCGACGCACGAATTCGTGGTGCCGAGATCGATCCCAATGACCTTTCCCATGGTCCTCATATCCTTCTTTTTGCGGCAGGTTGGCTGGGCCCTGACGGCGCACCAATCCAAACCCCCAAATATCAAATGCTCGCGAAGTTGCGACGGTGAGCCTCATATAGGAGGGGGGGTGGGGCCTGCAAGGACCGGACGCAACGTTGGCCCACGAAAACGCTGACCTTTGAAAGATAGTGTCCCCGCTCAACCCGGCAACGGTCGGCGATATTGCGGCCGGCCGTGATGAGAAAACCCGTCCCCCGCCGGCCAAAAAATGTCTCTCGGTAACGGAATCGCGGCTTGATCTATTGCCGGAATAGGGAAACCGTTGCGCCATGTGGGCCAGAACCGACCCTCCGGGCCCGGCGCAATGGCCGCAGCGGCCGATCATCGAACGGCCTCAATGCAAACCCAGTAGATTTTTCATGAAACACATCCGACGATTGTTAGCATTCGCTCTGTTTTCGGCTGCCCTGAGCCCGGCCTTTGCCGCCGACCCGGTCTATCCGCCGGGGCTTCGGATCGGGATGGCGCCCCTTGTCGGTCTGGCCCCGGCCAAAACCTTTCCAGGCTTCGAAACCGAGGACCACAGCGTCAAGGTGCTGATCGCGGAGCTTCCCGCGGCGGCCTATAACGAGATCAAGACCGCCTTCAAGGCGAATTCCTTTCCGGGTCCTAATCCGATCAAGCCGGAAAGCCTGCAGACCACGGCGGGCGAGGGTTTCTACACTGCCGAGAATGCGAAGGACGGCGACGCGCCGGTGCGTCGCTATTCGATGATCGTGCCCGGGGACACGTTTTCCGGATACATCGCAATGCAGATACCCGAAAACGCGACCAGGATTTATTCGGACGACGCCGTCCGACAGATGTTCGCCACGGCCGTGGTGCGCAAGGAAGTCCCGGTCGAGGAGCAGCTCGGGTTGCTGCCGTTCAAGATTGCCGAACTCAGCGCCTTCAAGAACGTCCGCACGCTGGCGCCGGGCGTCGCCATCCTGCTCGCCGACGGCGACGAAGAAACCGGGATCGAGGCGTCGTCCTTCATGGTGATCGGCACCATCGCATCGGCGCCGACGCAGCCGGAAGAGCGCGGCCGGTTCGCGCAGCAGGCCGCGGGTCAAATTCCCGGCTTGCGCGACGCGCGCATCACGATGTCGGAGCCGCTTCGCATCGATGGTGCGCCCGGCTATGAGACCCGCGTCGAGGCCACCAGCGGCAAGGCCAACACCCTGGTCACGGTGGTACAATGGCTTCGGTTCGGCAGCGGCAACCAGGCGCTGCGCATCATCGCAAGCACGCCGCGCGACGATTGGTCCAAGGCGTTTCCGCGCTTCCGCGCCGTGCGCGATGGAATTCAGCCGCGCTGAATTGCACGGCCGCCGGCGTTTGCGGAAGATTCGATCCGCCGCTGGCGCGATAACCGTCTTTACGCTGCCCCGGCGACCTGATTTGCTGACGGAGTCTTCACAAGGAGATTCACATGATGAGCCGAAGACGGATTCTTGCAGGTTTGGGCACGGTCGCGGCCACGGGCCTGGGCCCGAAGGCGCTTTCAGCTGCAGCTCCAATCAAGATTGACGACACATCGGCGCTCCTGGTCATCGATGTACAAAACTGTTTTCTGCCGGGCGGCAGCCTCGCCGTGAAGGACGGCGATCAGATCATCCCTGTCATCAACAAGATCGCCAAAGGGTTTGCCCATGTCGTGATGACGCAGGACTGGCATACGCCCGGCCATGTTTCATTCGCGTCGAGCCATGACGGCAAGAAGCCATTCGAAACGGTCGATCTCAAATATGGCAAGCAGGTGTTGTGGCCGGACCACTGCGTGCAGGGCACCGACGGCGCTTCGCTCTCGAAAGATCTGTCGGTCCCGCAGGCCCAACTCATCATCCGAAAGGGATTCCACAAGGAGGTCGACAGCTACTCCGCCTTTACCGAGGCCGACGGCAAAACCACGACAGGGCTCGCGAGTTATCTCAAGGCGCGCAAGCTGAAGCGTCTGTTCGTTGCCGGGCTCGCGACCGATTTCTGCGTTGCATGGACGGCGCTGGACGCGCGCAAGGCCGGATTTGACACTTACGTGGTCGAAGACGCCTGCCGCGGCATCGATACCCAGGGCTCGCTCGCCAAGGCATGGGCCGACATGGGCAAGGCCGGCGTCAAGCGCATCCAGTCGGGCGACATCGCGGTTTAGCTATTCGAAGCGCCGCCCTTTGCATCGCCTTGGAGACCCCGGCGAGACGATTCGCCTGCGATCACTCGGTGCGCCGGCTGTAGATGTCGATGCCCATGAAGGTTTCGCAAAGCCGATAATCCTTCATCAGGCCGACCAGTTCCGGATCGGCCCTCAGCCAGTCACCCCAGTTTCCTGTGAAATTATCGACCAGCACGACGGTCGGTGGCGTCTTGTGAAAGTCTTCGATCAGCCAGCGCCGTTCGCGGGCGGCATAGCGATCCATCATCGCGGCGGTGGTCCGGTCGACCGGCCCTTGCTTTCGCAGGTAGGCATAGTAGTCGGCGACCAGCAGCATCTGCTGCCGTGACACCCATGTACCGCCGAGCGCGCGCGTCAGCGGATGGCCAAGCCCGGCCTGGCCCGTGATGGCAAGAATTTTCGGATGCGGCCCAAGGCGCGCCACCGATGGCTGGATCTCCCGTGCGTCGAAAGAATAGTTGAACCAGCCGATCGATTTCACGAACAGCGCCAGCAACAGGACCGCCGCGCCGATGTCCATGATTCGGTCGCGGCCGGGGCGATTTGCAGCGCGCCCGATCGTCAGGCCGAGCGCCAGCAGCGCAAAGACCGTCATCGGATAGGACTGGTAGGCCCAGCCCTTGCGCTGCAGGATGAAGATCACAGCAAAGGCAAACGATACGGCGAGAAGCACGACGACAGCCGGGTCAAATCCCCTGCGCCGCATCGAGACAAATGTCGCGGTTGCCGCGAGCGCCCACGGCAACATGACCGGATTGAGCAGCATCGCGCCGATCGACAGCGAAAACGGAATGTAGATATCGCGCGCCATCGGACCGATGACGGCGAAATAGTCCGGAAAAAACACCAGGACAATGCCGGCATAGGCGACCACGATGGCGGCCGCGACAAGGTTTTCCGGGACGAAGAATAATCGCCATGACCTCGACTGCAACGCCAAGATGCCGAGCCAGCACAGCATCGCGATCGCAAAGTGGGGTTTGAACGAAAGCGCCAGCCCCAGACCGAGCCCGGCCACCACGACCGCCCAGAATTGCGGATTTTCACGCCTGACCCGCAACACGAGGACGGCAAGCGCGGGCAGCAGTTCCACGACGGCAATATGCTCGCGCTGAGCGAAGGCCTGCGCGGGCATGATGGTCAGGATCGCAACGGCAAGCAGTGTGAAAGGCCAGCGTTGCGCGCGATCGATCGCCGAAGAATTTTCCAGAATTCGAGCGACGAGCCCGACCGAGACGGCAATCGCGCAAAACATCAGGCCGTCGACGACGGTTTCTGCGGGCAGACCGAGCCAACGCCCGATCAAAACGCCGGGAATGTATACCAACACCGCCATCGGTGGATTGGTCTCGATGATATCCCGGTACAGCGCCTGGCCATCGAGCAGCCGCTCGGCTGCGATCAATAGCCAGCTCACATCCGTATTCGCGGCAACGACGTGGCGCAACGCAAGCGCCGCCATGAACAGACCAGCCAGCGCCCGCCACGGCAAAAAAGCCGGTCTCTCGCCAAGCGCAACAATGTTGCGCGTCGGGCGAAGGCCTTCTTGCAGGTTCATGGTCATGGAGGGTCCGGCGTAAGTCCTCCCGGACGCTAGAAGAGCATCGTTAACAAGCTCTTGCGCCGCCAAAGACCCCGTATCACCGCGCCGCAAGCGTCATGCGCTGCTACTCGGAAACAGCAGCCTTTGCGCCGCCCTTGGAGACCGCGACGAGGGCCGGCCGCAGCACCCGCTCGCCGATCATGTAGCCGGCCTGCACCACCTGGACCACGGTGCCAGCGGGCACCGACGCGTCAGGTACTTCGTACATCGCCTGCTGAAAGTTCGGATCGAACTTTTCACCCGACGGATCGAATTTCCTGACGCCGTTTTTCTCGAGCGTATTGAGCAGCGACCGCTCGGTCAGTTCGACGCCCTCGATCAGCGCTTTCAGTCCCGGATCCGCCGCCGCCCTGGCTTCGACCGGGACGGCATCGAGCGCACGTTGCAGATTGTCGGCAATGTCGAGCACATCGCGCGCGAACCCTGAAATGCCGTAGGTCCGGGCGTCGGCGACTTCGCGCGAGGTGCGCTTGCGCAGGTTTTCCATTTCCGCCAGCGTGCGCAACATCTTGTCGCGCGATTCCGCGGCTTCCCTGGCCAGCGCCTCCGCCGATCCTTCCTCCGGATCGTCGGGCATGATGTAGGGCCTGGAGACCACCGGCTCGGCGTCCTGCGCCGGTTTGGCCGAATTGTCCTTCTGCCCGTTGGAATCGGTCATTACGCTGCCTTCTCGATCAAAATGGGGAGTTGCTGGGCGGGATATCGTGCTTTGGGCGCCAAAAATCAAGCGCAACCCTCGACGCGCGTCATTCCGGGATGCGCCCTCTTGGGCGCAGACCCGAAATCCAGCACCAAGCGCTGTTTCCGGATTCCGGGTTCGCGCCCAAGAGGGCGCGCCCCGGAATGAGCGAGAACGAGACAGTCGGGATCAGCCGCCCAGCATCTGGCTGACGATACGGGCGGCGTAATCGACCATCGGGATGACCCGCGCATAGTTAAGCCGGGTCGGCCCGATCACGCCGAGAACGCCGACTATATGCCCCGCGCCATCGCTGTAAGGCGCGATGATGGTGGAGGAACCGGATAGCGAAAACAGCTTGTTTTCCGATCCGATGAAGATTCGCACGCCTTCGGCGCGCTCCGCGCGGCCCAACAGATCGATCACGCCGCGCTTGGTCTCAAGGTCGTCGAACAGCAACCGCACCCGTTCGAGGTCTTCAAGCGCATGCAAATCCTCCAGCAGATTGGCATGGCCGCGCACGATCAACTGCCGGTCGTCGTTGTCGCCACCGGACCAGCTCGCGATGCCCGCGGCGATGACTTTCTGCGTCAGCTGATCGAGTTCGGCGCGATTCTGCGTCAATGCGGTTTCAAGTTCGAGACGGGCTTCAGCCAGGGTGCGCCCGCGAATCCGCGCGTTGAGGAAATTCGATGCTTCGGTCAGCGCCGATATCGGAACGCCCGGTGGCAACGTCAGCACGCGATTCTCGACCTGGCCGTCCTCGGCGACCAGCACCACCAGGGCACGTTCCGGCTCCAGCCGCACGAACTCAATATGCTTCAGCCGCGAATTCGACTTTGCGGTCAGCACCACCGCCGCCGCCCGGGTCAGGCCGGACAGCCGCGTCAAGGCCTCGCCGAGGGCGGCTTCGACCGACTGCGCCCTGCCGACGGAAGCAAGCTGGGTCTGGATCGATTGCCGTTCCGGCTCGGTGAGATCGCCGACCTGCATCAGCGCATCGACGAAAAACCGCAAACCCAGTTCGGTCGGCAAACGCCCGGCGGAGGTATGCGGCGCGTAAATCAGGCCGAGCTGCTCGAGATCCGACATCACGTTGCGGACCGACGCCGGCGACAGCGGCACCGTGATCAGTCGCGAAATGTTGCGCGAGCCGACGGGTTCGCCGGTCGCGAGATAACTCTCGACGATTTGACGAAAAATATCCCGCGAACGCTCGTTCAGCTGGGCGAGCCCTGCATTCGGCGCGATCAGGCCGATCGGATCGTGGTGGGCCACTGGGTACTCCTGACGACGAACCTCAATTTGTCCACCTCTCGGGGCAAGTTACAAGCAGGCATTAGATCCAACCGGCTTCTCTGGCCTTGCCGCTGCTGCTTCCGGCCCCTAAAAGCACCGCGAGACACCGTTTTCCTGAATGTTTGGAGGATTTCCCATGCGGCCAAGCCGCCGTGCGCCGGATGAACTGCGCGCCGTGTCGCTGGAACGCGGCGTGGTCAAATATGCCGAAGGCTCCTGCATGGTGAAATTCGGCGACACCCATGTGCTGGTGACGGCCACTCTGGAAGAGCGGCTGCCGCCATGGCTCAAGGGCCAGGGCCGCGGCTGGGTCACGGCCGAGTATGGCATGCTGCCCCGCGCCACGCTGGAGCGCACCCGCCGCGAAGCCTCGGCCGGCAAGCAGAACGGCCGCACCGTCGAAATCCAGCGCCTGATCGGCCGCTCGCTGCGCGCGACCCTCGATCTCGAAGCGCTGGGCGAGCGCCAGATCACGGTGGATTGCGACGTGATCCAGGCCGATGGCGGCACCCGGACGGCGTCGATCACCGGCGCATGGGTCGCACTTGCCGACTGCATTGGCTGGATGAAAAACCGCAATATGTTCAAGACCGGCAACAGCACTGTGCTGCGCGACAATGTCGCGGCGATCTCCTGCGGCATCTATAACGGCACGCCCGTGCTCGATCTCGACTACGCCGAGGATTCCGAGGCCGACACCGACGCCAATTTCGTCATGACCGGCGACGGCCGCATCATCGAGGTACAGGGCACGGCCGAAAAGACACCGTTCTCGCAGGACGAGTTTCTGGCGCTGATGGCGCTGGCGAAAAAAGGCGTGGCCCGGCTGGTGGATCTGCAAAAAATGGCGGTGGCGTGAGCTGCAAAAGGTTGTCATGCCCGGCCTTGTGCCGGGCATCCACGCCTTTCTTTCTGAACAAGACGTGGATGGCCGGGACGAGCCCGGCCATGACGGACTATAAATGCTCATGACTCAACATCGTCGAATCACCGGCAAGCTCGTGATCGCGACCCACAATCCCGGCAAGCTCGTGGAGATGCGCGAGCTGCTGGCGCCGCATGGCGTCGAGGCCATATCGGCCGGCGAGCTTGGTCTCGGTGAGCCCGAGGAGACCGGCGACACGTTTCGCGCCAACGCGCAGATCAAGGCGGTTGCTGCGGCGCAGGCCGCGAGGCTGCCGGCATTCGCCGACGATTCCGGATTGGTGGTCGACGCATTGAATGGCGCGCCCGGTATCTACTCGGCGCGCTGGGCTGGCGAAGCCAAGGATTTCATGGCGGCGATGACGCGGGTCGAGCGCCTGCTGCAGGAACGCGGGGCAACTACACCTCCGCAACGCAAGGCGCATTTCGTATCCGCGTTATGCGTCGCGTGGCCGGACGATCATCTCGAAGAGGTCGAGGCGCGCGTCGACGGCACGCTGGTGTGGCCGCCCCGCGGAACCGCGGGATTCGGCTACGACCCGGCATTCCTGCCGGATGGACACACGCGCACATTTGGCGAGATGACCAGCATCGAGAAGCACGGGCTGCCGCCGCTCGGGCTCGGGCTGTCGCACCGGGCCCGCGCATTCGTGAAACTGGCGGAGATTTGCCTTGAGCAGCGCTGATAACTCATCCGCCTTCGGCGTCTATGTGCACTGGCCGTTCTGCCTGTCGAAATGTCCGTATTGCGATTTCAACAGCCATGTGCGGCATGCGCCGATCGATGAAGAGCGCTTTGCGCGGGCCTTTGCCCGCGAGATCGAGACCACCGCGGCGCGCGCGCCGCGCCGCGAGGTGTCGTCGATCTTTCTCGGCGGCGGCACGCCCTCGCTGATGCAGCCGCATACGGTCAGCGCCATCCTGGATTCGATCGGAAAACATTGGCGTGTTGCAACCGACGTCGAAGTCACGCTGGAAGCCAATCCCACCAGCGTCGAGGCCACACGGTTTCGCGGTTTTCGCGCAGCCGGTGTGAATCGCGTATCGCTCGGCGTGCAGGCGCTGGACGACGCGTCATTGAAGGCGCTGGGACGGCTGCATACCGCGCGCGAGGCGCTTGACGCGGTTGCGATCGCGCGGTCCGCCTTCGATCGGTATTCGTTCGACCTGATTTACGCCCGCCCCGACCAGACCCCGCAAATGTGGGCGGATGAATTGAAGCTCGCTATCTCGGAAGCGGCGGAACATCTGTCGCTCTACCAGCTCACCATCGAAGAAGGCACGCCGTTCTTCGGCCTGCACGCCGCAGGCAAGTTGAAAACGCCGGACGAAGCGACCGCGCGTGCGCTATATGACGTGACGCAGGAGGTATGCGCGCAGCAGGGCCTGCCGTCCTACGAGATTTCCAATCACGCGCGCGTTGGCGCGGAGTGCAAACACAATCTGGTCTACTGGCGCGGCCAGGAATATGCCGGCGTCGGCCCCGGCGCGCATGGCCGCCTCGATATCGCTGGCGTCCGGCATGCGATCGCGACGGAAAAGCGCCCGGAGACGTGGCTGATGCGCGTCGAGGCCACCGGCCACGGCGTCACCACCGACGATCTGCTCAACAGCGAGGAACGCGCCGACGAATTCCTGCTGATGGGGCTGCGTCTCGCCGAAGGCATCGACCCGCAGCGCTATCAGGTCCTATCCGGCCGCGCGCTCGATCCGCGTCGCATCGCCGTGCTGCGTGAGGAAGGCGCCATCGTCGTCGATGCCAGCGGGCGGCTGCGCGTGACGCAGGCCGGATTTCCGGTGCTCGATGCCGTGGTGGCCGATCTGGCGGCGTAGCATTCCGTCATTCCGGTTCGCGCCTCTTCAGCGCGAACCCGGAATCCAGAAGTCGTACTCCGGTCTGGATTCCGGGCCTGCGCCCAAGAGGGCGCATCCCGGAATGACGGGCTCTCTAAGCGCCAAAACTCTTTGGCGAGCCGGCGACCGGCTGACTGCCGCCCGACCCCACGCGCATCACCGCGAGGCCGCGTTCGTTGCTGCCGTCGCTGCGGAATCGAAACAGACCATCGATGCCGGCGAACCCCGATGGGTTGGTCAGTACTTCCGCCGAAAACCGCTGGCCGCCCTGCGTTCGCGCCAGCGCCGCGACGAGTGCCACCGCATCGTACGCCAGCGTTGCGGTGCGCACCGGCTCCGCGCCGAATTTGGTGCGGTAGCGGCCTGCGAAACTGCGAAAGCCGGCGGGATCCGGCGCGGCATACAGGCCGCCCTGCAGCGCGGGACTGGCGAACACGCGCGGATTGTCCCAAAGCCCGGTGCCGAGAAGCTGGATGTTTTTCAAATTCGCGCCCGCCGCGGTCAAAGCGTCGGCCACCGCCACCACCGAGTCACCGTCGTCCGCTATAAAAAGCGCATCGGCCTGGCCCAGCGCCTGCGCCACGGTTCGCGCGGCCGTGGCACGGTCGGCGCCGTATTTCTCGAACGCAACGATGCGCCCGGCCTTGCGGCCCACTGCCTGCTTGAAGGCAACTTCCACCACATTGCCGTAGGCGTTTTCGGGCACCAGCGCGGCAAAGGATCGCTTTCCCGTGCTTGCGGAATATTCGATGATGCGGTTGACGTCGGATTCCGGCAGGAAGCTCAACAGATAGACGCCACGGCCGGCCACGCTCGAATCGGTTGAAAAGGCGATCATCGATACGCCGCGCGTGCGCGTCAGCTGCGCCGCGGCCGGCACCGACGCCGCGAACAGCGGCCCAAGAATGATCTCGGCGCCTTCGTCGAGCGCCTGCTGGGTCCCCTGCTGGGCGCCCTGCGGATTGCCGGCATCGTCCTTGATCAGCAGCTGGATGTTGGGATTTTGAAATTCCGCCAGCGCCATTTCGGCGGCATTCTTCATGGATTGCGCCGCGACGCCGGCATTGCCCGCCGCCGACAGCGGCAGAATCAGTCCGACCTTGACCTGGCCGCTGCCGACCGCGAGCGGCTGTTGCTGCGGACCCGCCGGGCCGGGTTGCGAACCGCCGAACGGGTTCGAAAACGAGCTGAGGCTCTGCTGGACCCCTGAACAGGCCCCGAGCAAGGGCGCGCCAAGAATCAGCCCCATCGCCGTCCGCCGGCTGGTTCCCGGACGCTGGGACTTTGGATTGAGTGGGCCCGTCATCTTAATCTTTTTCCATTGACCGACCCCAGACCGGTCCGGACTTCACCACCTTGGAAGGTGGATTCAGCATATTGTCGGCGAATAGTTAACCAAAACAAAAGGTTTATGTTCATCTGAAGCCCGCAAACCGCGCGCCCCGACGGGATCCCCGGGCCCGAAGGCAAGCACAATTGTGGCGCCAGAGCCGGGTCCCCTCTAGATTGGCATTATGCGCGCAAAACCCGCTTCCACAAACACACCTGAGGACCTCGCGGAACCTGCAAACCGCAGCTTCGTCGTGGCCGGACACCTGCTGACCGCACCGAAAGCGGTTCCGGGTCTTCATCTGGTGTCGACCCCGATCGGCAATCTCGGCGACATTACCCTGCGCGCGCTGGAGACGCTGGCCGGCGTCGATATCATCGCCTGCGAAGATACCCGCATCACCCGTCGTCTGACCGAGCGCTACAGCATCGCAGCACTACTCAAGCCCTATCACGAACACAACGCCGCGCTGGCACGCCCGAAAATCCTGGAGCAGCTGGCGCAGGGCGCGTCCATCGCGCTGGTGTCCGACGCCGGCACCCCGCTGATTTCCGATCCGGGATTCAAATTGGTGCGCGAGGTCTGCGCCGCGGGTCATGCGGTGATCGCGTTGCCGGGCCCGTCGTCGGTGCTGGCTGCGCTGGCGGTGGCCGCCCTCCCGACCGATCGTTTTTTTTTCGAGGGTTTTCTTCCGTCCAGGGAAACCGCGCGACGCGCGCGCCTCGCCGAACTGGCGCGGATCGATGCGACACTGGTGATGTTCGAATCCGGCAACCGCGTCCAGGATACGTTGCGCGACCTGGCCGACATCATGGGTGCGCGCGACGCCGCGATCTGCCGCGAATTGACCAAGCTGCATGAAGAGGTGCGGCGCGCGCCGCTATCCGAATTGGCAGCTTCGGCTGACGCGCTGGAGACGCGCGGCGAATTCGTTCTGGTGATCGAGCCGCCCGCGGCGAATGCGCAGACCATGACCGACCACGATCTTGACGAGCTGTTGCGATCGGCGTTGAAGCGCGGCAGCGTGAAAGAAGCGGTCGCCCATGCGGTGGAAGTGTCCGGCCGGCCTCGCCGCGAAATCTATGCCCGGGCGCTGGAGCTTGCCAGCCAAGATCAGGCGGAGGATCGAGATGGCGAAGACTGACAACGTCTCGCCGTCCGAGGCGGCCCCGAAAGTCGCAGCACCCGAGCGGGTCGCGGCGTTTCGCAGCGGTCTCTCCGCCGAAGCCCGCGCCGCCGCCTATCTGATGGCCAAGGGCTATCGCATCCTGGCCAGGCGGTTTCGCACGCCTTACGGCGAAATCGACATCGTGGCGCGACGCCGCAATTTGCTGGCCTTTGTCGAGGTCAAGGCCCGTGCCACGCTTGACGATGCAGCCTATGCCGTGACGCCGCGCAACCAGCGGCGCATCATCGACGCCGCGCAGGCGTGGCTGATGACCCACCCCGAGCACGCCGATTTAGAAATGCGCTTCGATGCCATGCTGATTGCGCCGCGGCGTCTGCCGCGCCATCTGTTGGCGGCCTTCGACGCCAGCACCTGACGCCTCGCTTTCACCGAGCCAACCCGGATATCCCGAATGAAATTGAATGTCGCCGTCCAGATGGACCCCATCGCGCGTATCAACATCCGCGGCGATTCGACCTTCGCTCTGCTGCTGGAGGCGCAAAGGCGGGGCCACACCATCTCCTATTACACGCCGGACAAGCTTTCGCTGCGGGGAGAGGACCTTGTCGCGCCGGTTCAGCTTCTCAGCGTCCGTGACCAGGACGGCGATCATTTCACGCTCGGAGAGGCGCGGCGCGAATCGCTTGCGGCATTCGACGTGATCCTGCTGCGGCAGGACCCGCCCTTCGACCTCGCCTACATCACCTCGACGCATTTTCTGGAACGCATTCACCCCAAGACGCTGGTGGTCAACAATCCCGCCAGCGTCCGCAACGCGCCGGAAAAAATATTCGTGATGGATTTTCCCGACCTGATGCCGCCGACGCTGATCTCGCGCGATCTCGATGAGATCAACTCGTTCCGGAGTGAGCACGGCGCGGTGGTGATGAAGCCGCTGCACGGCCATGGGGGCGCTGCGGTATTCCGCATCCTGCCGCAGGACATGAATTTCGGATCATTGTTCGATATGTTCTCGGTCACCTTCCGCGAGCCATGGGTGATCCAGCGCTTCCTCCCCGAAGTAAAACACGGCGACAAGCGCATCATCCTGGTCGATGGCGAGTTCGCAGGCGCGGTCAACCGCGTGCCGGCCGCCGACGACCTGCGCTCCAACATGGTGCGCGGCGGCGCCGCGCAGGCGACCGACCTGACCCCGCGCGAACGCGAAATCTGCGCGCGGCTGGCTCCGGAATTGCGCGCGCGCGGACTGTTGTTTGTCGGCATCGACGTGATCGACGGCAATCTCACCGAAATCAACGTCACCTCCCCCACCGGCATCCGCGCTATCGCAAAGCTCGGCGGTCCGGATGTGGCGGCGAAGGTTTGGGATGCGATCGAGGCGAAGCGCGAATAACGCGCGGGTTCAGCTCCCGGTTGTTCCCTAAATGTTCTTGTTCCATCCGGTGAACTACGCTACCCTCCGTTGTGGAAGAGGGGCGTTCATGGTTCAGCGCGTTTCCACCGTAGCCTTTGAGGGCATCGAGGCCCGTGCCGTCGACGTGCAGGTGCAGGTCGCGCCCGGTCTGCCGGCGTTTGCCATTGTCGGGCTGCCGGACAAGGCGGTCTCGGAGGCCCGGGAACGGGTCCGCTCGGCGCTGATCGCCTCGGGGCTGGCGCTGCCGGCGCGGCGGATCACGGTCAACCTGGCGCCCGCCGACGTGCCCAAGGAGGGCAGCCATTACGACCTGCCGATCGCGCTGGGCCTGATGGCGGCGATCGGGGCCATTCCGCCGGACGCGCTGGCGGGTTTTACGGTGCTGGGCGAACTCGGCCTCGACGGCTCGATCGCGCCGGTGGCGGGCGTGCTGCCGGCGGCGATCGGCGCCAATTCGCGCGACGAAGGCCTGATCTGTCCCGCGGTCTGCGGCGCGGAGGCGGCGTGGGCGAGCCCCGACATCCAGATCGTGGCGGCGCAGTCGCTGATCCAGATCGCCAACCACTTCAAGGGCACGCAGGTGCTGTCGCGGCCGCAGCCGAAGGTCCATGAGCGCGAGGCGGCGCTGCTGGACCTTCGCGACATCAAGGGACAGGAAAGCGCCAAGCGCGCGCTTGAGATCGCCGCCGCCGGCGGTCATCACCTGCTGATGATCGGCTCGCCCGGCGCCGGCAAATCGATGCTGGCGGCACGGCTACCCTCGATCCTGCCGCCGCTGTCGCCGGCGGAACTGCTGGAAGTGTCGATGATCGCTTCGGTGGCCGGCGAAATCGAGGGCGGCGCGCTCACCGCGCAGCGGCCGTTCCGCAGCCCGCATCACTCCGCCAGCATGGCTGCGCTGACCGGCGGCGGCATTCGTGCCAAACCCGGCGAAATCTCGCTGGCGCATCAGGGCGTGCTGTTTCTCGACGAATTGCCGGAGTTCGATCCGCGGGTGCTGGATTCGCTGCGCCAGCCGATGGAAAATGGCGAGGTCGCGGTATCCCGCGCCAATCATCGCGTCACCTACCCGGCGCGGTTCATGCTGGTCGCGGCGATGAACCCGTGCCGTTGCGGCCACGCCTATGAGCCCGGTTATTCCTGCAAGCGCGGACGCATCGACCGCTGCACCGCCGACTACCAGGCGCGGATTTCCGGGCCGCTGATGGACCGCATCGACCTGCGCATCGAAGTGCCGGCGGTAACCGCCGCCGACCTGATCCTGCCGCCGCCTGCCGAAGGATCGGCGGAAGTAGCCAGACGCGTCGCCGCGGCGCGCGGCGTTCAACTGGCGCGCTACGCCGCTGCCGGACTGCCCACCATCCGCACCAATGCGGAGGCGCCGGCGTCGGTGCTGGAGGCCGTCGCGCAGCCCGATGCGCATGGCCTCAAACTGTTACGTGATGCCGCCGAAACCATGCGGCTATCGGCGCGCGGTTATCATCGCGTGCTGCGCGTCGCCCGCACCCTGGCCGATCTCGACGGCGCGGACAAAATCGGCCGGCTGCATCTGGCCGAGGCGCTGTCATACCGGGTGCTGGCCGAAGATCTGAAGCGCGCCGCCTGAATTTTCCGCACGCAACACCCGGCCGTCAACCCGGCGGTAACTAGTCTTCTTTACACTCTACCAACCATAAGCCCGTCGTTTACGGGTGTGTTGAGCGAGTGTGTATCATGTTGCGTTTCGGGATTCTGGCCTCGGCCTTTCCGCTCATCCTTGCCGGCCTGTTCGCGCACAGCGAATTGTTGCCCGGCCCAAAGCCCTGCATCGAGGCTGGCGGGTCCTCGCTCCAGATTGCAGAGGCGCCCTGGCATGCCGACCTGCAGGTCACATTCACCGACTATGCGCCTACTGCGACGGTGCGGGTGCAGATCGTCGAGAGCGCCGAGACCGCCGATTTCGTGATGGTCGATGGCGCAGACAGCGCCGAGGCCAACGCCTGCGGAGGCGCTCCCCGATTTGTCGCAATCTCGGCATATCCGACGGCATCCGCACCGGTGATATACCTCTCGACCGAGGGTGGGGCCGATTACCGGATTTTTGTCAGGTCGAAAACGTTTTCGCTGCGTGAGGCCGCGGCCCTCGTCGTCGGCGCCAATGGCGGGCGAGCCCGCATCGCCGCTGCGTCGCTCTGACCGCCTTTAACGTTCCGTTAGCCCTGTTCTCATCGGGCAGGCTGACACCGGCTGGCCTCAAGCACTTTGCAACGTCGCCGACGCATCCTTCGCACCGGATACGATACGCTTTTCAGGCAGCGGCAATTGCCGCTCACGCGACAAGATTGTCGTGCTCAAGAAATTCTCGGGGTGGTCGGTGATGGGGCGGGTTTTCCGGATCAGAACGCGGCTACGCCGCTTCGCGCGCCGTCATCCGTGGCCAAGCCTGGCGCTACGCTCGTTCCTGATCTTCTCCGCCGCTTTCGGTGGCGCGTACGGCTTCATCGAAGGCAGCCGCTCGGAAGGCTCCGGTTACGATCCTCACGCCTTTGCGATCGGCGCCAGTTTTCTGTTCGCGCTTGCCTGCGTTGCGCTCGCGACGCTCAGCATGCGTCTGCGCTGGATCCGCAAGCGGCTTCGCAAGCTGGCACTTCACAATGAAGCGCTGGCCGACCGCAATTGGGAACTCAAGGAAGCCGAGGAACGCGCCCGCAGCCTGTTCGAATCCCAGGGCGACCTGATCGTTCTGCGTGACGCCGGCGGCTGCATCACCTTTGTCAACGACGCCTATTGCGAGCTGGCGCGGCAATCGCGCGCGAGTTTGGTCGGCAGTCACTTCACGCTCGAAATTATCGAGCAGGGCGACACCGAGCTGGAACCGAACGGCACCCGGATTCACGATCAGAAGATCGCAACCGCGCTGGGACCGCGCTGGATCGCATGGCGCGAGGGCCTGATCCGCACCGAGGCGGGGCAGCCGGCGGAGCTGCAATGCGTCGGCCGCGACGTCACCGACCGCACCGAGACCGAACGCGCGCTCGGCGAAGCCCGCGACCATGCCGATGCGGCCAACCGCGCCAAGTCGCGCTTTCTCGCGATGGCGTCCCATGAAATTCGCACGCCGCTCAACGGCATCATCGGCATGAGCGGGTTGCTGCTCGACACTGCGATGACGCCCGAACAGCTTACCTATGTCCGGGCCGTCAAAACCTCGGGCGATGCGCTGCTGTCGCTGATCGAGGAACTGCTGGATTATTCCAAGATCGAAGCCGGCAAGATCGACCTCGAACACCGTACCTTCGCATTGGCCGGACTGATCGAGGATATCACCGAGCTGCTGGCGCCGCGGGCCCAGGCAAAAGCCATCGAGATCGCGTCTTATATCGACGAGCGGCTGCCGGCCGAAGTGGCCGGCGATGCGGCGCGGCTGCGGCAGGTGCTGCTCAACCTCGCCGGAAACGCCATCAAGTTCACCTCCAGCGGGGGCGTGGCGCTGATCGTCGAGCCTGGTACCGAACCGAACGAGATCAGTTTCATGGTGCGCGACACCGGCATCGGCATCGCACCGGAAGCGCAGGCGCGTATTTTCCGCGAATTCGAGCAGGCGGACGAACGCACCGCGCGCAATTATGGCGGCACCGGCCTCGGACTGAGCATCAGCGAGCGCATCGTCAAACGCATGGGCGGGCGCATCGCGCTGCAAAGCAAACCCGGCGCCGGTTCGACGTTCGAAGTCTCCATCGCCCTCGCGGCCTCCGACAATGCCAGCCAGCACACCGCCTTTCCGGCGCCGGATCTGACCGGCGAATCGATCATGCTGGTAGCGCCTCAAACGATCGAAGTTTCACTGGTCGCGCGCCGGCTGGAGCGCTGGGGCGGCCAGACTTGCACCGTTTCGGATGTCGCCGTGGCCAAGGCCTTGCTGCCGGAACGGACGTGGCACGCCATTCTGATCGACCGCGCTCTGGGCACCGGCGAGGTCGCAGAACTCGGCGAGGTGGCGCGCCGTCATGCGACGCGGCGGATCGTCATGTTCACGCCGGCCACGCGGCACGAACTGCAACTTTCCTCAATGAGCGTCTTCACGGGTTATCTGGTCAAGCCGCTGCGTGCGGCATCGCTGGCTGCCCGCTTGACGCTGCCGCCCGAAACGCTGGCGCCAGACCTCGCCGGCGACGGACTGTTCGACCCTGAGCCGCGCGAGGATTTCGAAAAGCCTGCGCCGCCGTCAACCCGCCTCTCGATTCTGGTGGCGGAAGACAACGAGATCAATGCGCTGCTGATGCGTTCGCTGCTGGGCCGGCTCGGTCATCATGCGGTGATTACGACCAATGGCGAAGAGGCGCTGGAATCATGGCTATCAGCCGAATCCGCAGGCGCTCCCTACGATCTGGTGCTGATGGATATTCAGATGCCGAAACTCGACGGCATCGAAACCACCAAGCGAATCCGCGCCCGCGAGGCCGGGCAGCGGGTCCGCCGCACGCCCATTCTCGCGTTGACCGCAAACACCCTGGTCGAGGATCGTTATGCCTGCTTCGAGGCCGGCATGGACGGTTTTCTGGTCAAGCCGCTCGATCGCGAGAAACTTTCGGACGCCCTCGCGGGCCTGGTGGCGTCACGGCATATCGCCGCCTGATCCAGCCTCCCGACAGGCTCTTGACGCTGCCGGCAATTGAAATCAGCATCCGGCCGGATGAATACGCCGCTGCAACTCCCTGAACTTGTGACCGAGAGCACCATGATCCCGTCCGGTGACGCCGGGATCGAACTCTATGTGCGCAACAAGCGTCCCGCCGGCATGGCGAAATTTCCTCCCGAGAAAATTCTGCTGTACGTGCATGGCGCGACCTATCCGTCCGAGACGGCCTTCGACTTGCCGATCGAAGGTGCTTCGATGATGGATCTGATCGCGGCGCGCGGCTACGACGTTTATCTCGTCGATGTAAGAGGCTACGGCCGCTCCACGCGGCCGCCGGAAATGAGTCTGCCGCCGGAGGCGAGCGGACCAATCGTATCGACGGAAGTCGCCGTTCGCGACTTTGGCGCCGCGGTCGATTACATCCTCAAGAGGCGCGGCGTCGGTAAAATCAACCTGATGGGCTGGTCGTGGGGCACCGCCATCGCCGGCAAATATACCAGCGAACACAACGACAAGGTGAACCGCCTCGTCCTGTTCGCGCCGCTCTGGATTTTTCGGAAAGATGCGGTGATTGCACCGGCACCGGAGGCCACACGTAAAAGCGTGCCACAACTTGGCGCCTACCGGCTTGTATCAAAAGAGGTGGCAAAAGCCCGCTGGCTGGAAGGCGTGCCTGACGACAAGAAAGCCGGCCTGATTCCTTCAGGCGTATTCGAGGCCTGGATCGACGCGACCTGGGCGACGGATCCGGAGGCCGCCAGCCACAATCCGCCGATGCTGCGCGCGCCGAACGGCGTGATTGCCGATGTACTTGCATACTGGACCGCCGGCAGGGCCCATTACGATCCCGGCAGGATCACGGTGCCGACCTTCCTGATCCATGCCGAGTGGGACTTCGACCTGCCGAGCTATCAGGCCCGGGAATATTTCGCCGCGTTGACGAACACACCGTATAAACGGCTGGTCGAAATCGGCGAAGGCACCCACACGGTGATGCTGGAGAAGAACCGCATGCAGTTCTTCCGCGAGGTCATGGGTTTCCTCGACGAGGAGAATCCGCTGGCGCTGCGATAGCCCCACGGGAGGCCATCATCCTGAGGAGCCGCGCTCTCGCGCGGCGTCTCGAAGGATGTGACTGCGCACGTGACAATCCTTCAAGGCTCGCCGAAGACAGCGAGCGCCTCAGGATGACGGCAGGGTTGTGGTGCGTGTTACAGCCGCCGCAGCGCCACCGTCTCGACCACGTGATCGGCGCCCTTTTTCAGGATCAGCGTTGCACGCGGCCGTGTCGGCAGAATGTTGTCCTCGAGATTGGCGCGATTGGTGCGCTCCCAGATCGCCAGCGCGGTTGCGGCAGCCTCGTCATCCGACAACAGCGCATAGCGATGGAAATACGATCGCGGATCGACGAAAGCCGTGTCCCTCAACGCGAGAAAGCGCCGCACATACCATTCGCGCAGCACCGGCTCCTCGGCGTCGATGTAAACAGAAAAGTCGAAGAAATCAGAGACGACAGGCACCGCCTTGCCATCGCGCGGCAGCCGGCCGGTCTGCAGAACATTGACGCCTTCGACGATGAGGATGTCGGGCCTGTCGACCTCGATCCATTCGTTGGGAATGATGTCGTAGGTCAGATGCGAATAGACCGGCGCGCGCACCGGCCGCCGCCCCGCCTTGATGTCGCTCAGGAAGCTTAGCAGCGTCGGCAGGTCGTAGCTTTCGGGAAAGCCCTTTTTCTGCATCAGGCCCTGCCGCTCCAGCACGGCGTTGGGAAACAGAAAGCCGTCTGTTGTCACGAGATCGACCTTGGGCCGCGGCGACCATCGCGCCAGCAAGGCCTGCAGCACGCGCGCGGTGGTCGACTTGCCCACCGCCACCGACCCCGCCACGCCGATGATGTAGGGCATCTTGCGGTCTTCGATGCCGAGAAAGCGCCGCTGCGAAAAATACAGCCGCTGGGTTGCGTCGACATAGATCGACAGCAATCGCGACAGCGGCAGGTAGATGTCTTGCACCTCGTTAAGGTCGAGGCGGTCGTGCATCGAACGCAACGCCGCGATCTCGTTGGCTTGCAGCGTCATCGGCATATCGTCGCGCAGCTTCGCCCATTGCGCGCGCGAGAACACCCGGTAGGGATTATATTGCTGCTGCTCCAACCGCATATCCATGGGTACGCCTTTACGCTTGGTTCAATCGCGCTTGCGCGCAGCCTTTTCGTCCAGTCCCGACATCGTCGTGCGTTGCGCCAAAGCCGCCTCTACGTCTTCAAGCGACACGCCGCGCGATTTCAAAAGCACGAGCAGGTGAAACAGCAGATCGGCGCTTTCGGCGACCAGATGATCGCGATCATTCTCCACCGCGGCGATGACGGTCTCCACCGCCTCCTCGCCGAGCTTCTTGGCGCAATGCTCCGGCCCCTTGTCCAGCAGCTTGCGCGTATAGGACGCATCTCCCCCCGACGCCGCGCGGGCGTCGATGGTGGCGGCAAGATCGTGGATGGTGAAACGCGACATACAAACTCACTCAGGCGCGATATCGGACAAGACCCCGCGCATCTTTCGGGATTTACCACTTTTGTGACAAAGAGTCGTCAGGGATCGAGCCGCATCGGCAGCCCGGCGCGAACCATATGGTCCTTGGCTTCCCGGATGGTAAATTCGCCGAAGTGAAAGATGGAGGACGCCAGCACCGCGGTCGCGTGTCCTTTTCGGATACCCTCGACCAGATGGTCGAGATTGCCGACGCCCCCGGACGCGATCACCGGTACCGCGACACTGTCGGCAACCGCCTGCGTCAGCGGAATATCGAATCCCTGGCGGGTGCCATCCTGATCCATCGACGTGAGCAGGATTTCGCCAGCACCCAATGAAACTACCTCCTGCGCATATTCGATGGCGTCGATTCCGGTCGAGTTGCGCCCGCCATGGGTGAAAATTTCCCAGCGCTCGCCGCCGCCGCCGCGCTTCACGCGCTTGGCGTCGATCGCGACCACGATGCATTGTTCGCCGAACTTCTCCGCCGCCTGCTTAACGAATTCGCGATTCGCGACCGCGGCGCTGTTGATCGATATCTTGTCGGCGCCGGACCGCAGCAGGGTGCGGATATCATCGACGGTACGGACGCCGCCGCCCACGGTCAGCGGCATGAAGCAGGCTTCCGCCGTGCGCCGCACCACGTCCAGCATGGTGCCGCGATTTTCGTGGGAAGCCGTAATGTCGAGGAAGCACAGCTCATCGGCGCCGGCGGCATCGTAGGCAATCGCGGCCTCCACCGGATCGCCGGCGTCGCGCAAGTCGGTGAACCGAACGCCCTTGACGACGCGGCCGTCCTTCACATCGAGGCAGGGAATAACGCGAAACTTGAACATGAAGGTCCCCTAGGCCGCTGCACGCGCGTTGCGGATCAGCGCCAGCGCCGCCGCCGGATCGAGCCGTCCGTCGTAGAGCGCGCGGCCGGCAATGGCACCGGCCAGTTTTTTCGCACGCGGCGACAGCAGCGCCTTCACGTCTTCGATCGAGGCAAACCCACCCGACGCGATCACCGGGATCGAGATACTTTCGGCAAGCTCGATCGTGGCGTCGAGGTTGAGGCCTTTTAGCAGGCCGTCGCGCGCAATATCGGTGAAGATGATCGCGGCCACGCCGGCATCCTCAAACCGTTTAGCAATCTCAAGCGCGGTTACCTGCGAGGTTTCCGCCCAGCCCTCGACTGCGACCTTGCCGTCGCGCGCATCAAGGCCCACCGCGACGCGGCCCGGAAAGGCTTTCGCCGCCTGCTTGACCAGCGCCGGATCGCGCACCGCCGCGGTGCCGATGATCACGCGTGCGATGCCCTTGTCGAGCCAGGCCTCGACGGTTTTCAGATCGCGGATGCCGCCGCCAAGCTGCACCGGCATGGTGACGGCCTTGAGCATTGCCTCGACCGCTAACGCATTCATCGGTTTGCCGGCGAAGGCGCCGTCGAGATCGACCACATGCAGATATTCGAACCCCTGCGCCGCGAAGGCGCGCGCCTGCGCGGCGGGTTCGAGGTTGAACACGGTCGCGCGCGCCATGTCGCCCTGCTCCAGGCGTACGCATTGGCCGTTCTTCAGGTCGATGGCGGGGAAGAGGATCACGGCTTCCACTTCAGGAAATTCGAAATCAGAGCCAGCCCGAAACGCTGGCTCTTCTCGGGGTGAAACTGGGTGCCGATCGCGGTGTCCTTGCCGACGATGGCCGTGACCGGGCCGCCATAATCGGCGCGCGCCAGCACATCGGCTTCGTTCGTCGCATTGAGGTGATAGGAGTGCACGAAATACGCATGGCGGCCTTTTGGCCCCAGCGGCAGGCGCTCCAGCACGGGATGCTCGCGGACCATGTCCAGCGTGTTCCATCCCATGTGGGGAATTTTCATGTTTTCCTCGCGCGGCGTGATTTTCTCCACGTCGCCGGCGATCCAGTTCAGCCCGTCGGTCGTGACGTGCTCTTTGCCGCGGGTCGCCATCAGCTGCATGCCGACGCAGATGCCGAAGAATGGCCGCGCCTTGTCGCGCACCGCCTCGGTCATCGCCTCGACCATGCCGTCGAGCGAATCCAGGCCCTTGCGGCAATCGGCGAACGCGCCGACACCGGGCAGCACCACGCGATCGGCACGAAACACCGCCTCCGGATCGCGGGTCACAACGATCTTTTCCGGATTATCCATGCTGCGCGCCGCGCGCTCGAACGCTTTGGCGGCGGAGTGCAGATTGCCGGATCCATAGTCGACGATGGCAACGGTCAACGCGACGCCCCCGGTTGCGGAAACAGGCCGATAATGTCGCCGTGGGGCGACGGCGGCCGCGAAAACGCCTGGCCTGGAACGTCCCGCGTCGGCGGCGGCGCGCCGCGGTCGACTGCCGGCTGGTCGTCGCCGAAACTGCGTCGGCCGAACGTCCAGCGATCGAAGAAGCGCCGCTCCGCGGTCTCCTCGTCATCGGCAACCACGACATCGAGCTGCCGCCATTTGCGCCGCGATAGCGTCCAGCGCCACAGGCTGGCCGCCTCGAACCCCATCAGCAGAGCGGTCAGCAGCGTCACGGTGAAGCGCGAGCCGGCAGTGGCGGGAAACAGCGAGAGCGCCGCCGTTCCGGCAGCCATGACGACGACATAGAACAGCAGCGCCAGCCACAGCCGGTGCCACAGCAGCCAGACGGGTCCGAAAACGAACGCCCAGAAATGAAATCCGTCGCGAACGAACACGAACCTGTCCGTCGCGCTGCGCGCTTCCGTGCCATCGGCCACGGGCGCATGAACTGTGTAGACCGGCATGGTGACCTCTCCGCCGATAAAGGAATCAGCCGCCGAGCTGACCCTTTGTGGAAGGCACTTCGCCGGCCGCGCGCGGATCGATCGCGACGGCGGTGCGCAGCGCCCGCGCCAGACCCTTGAAGCAGGATTCGGCGATATGGTGGCTGTTCTCGCCATATAGGGTCTCGACGTGCAAAGTCACCCCGGCATTGATGGCGAATGCGTTGAACCATTCGCGCACCAGCTCGGTGTCGAAGGTACCCACCTTGTCGCGCGGAAATTCGACCTTGAACACCAGCACCGGCCGGCCCGAAATATCGATCACCACCCGCGACAGCGTCTCATCCATCGGCATATGGATGCTGGCATAGCGGGTGATGCCGGCCATGGTGCCAAGCGCCTGCTTCACCGCCTGGCCGAGCGCAATCCCGACATCCTCGGTGGTGTGGTGATGATCGACATAGAGGTCGCCATCCGCCTTCACGGTGATGTCGATACGCGAATGGCGGGCGAGCAGATCAAGCATATGGTCGAAAAAGCCGATGCCGGTCGCGACCCTGGACACGCCGGTGCCATCGAGGTTCACGGACACCTCGATATCGGTTTCCTTGGTTTTGCGCTTGATCGTCGCCGTTCGCGTCAAAAGGGCTCTCCGCCTGCTGAAAACGCGCCCTTTTAACAGGGTCATACCGCCTTCGCTACTGCGGGAAGGCGCATTCGAAGCCGAACTTCAGCCTATGGTGACCGGAATTCCGGCCCAATCGGCCGCAATTGCAACCCCGTGCGGCAATCCCTAAATCTGGAACCAACCTGAGGTCTCCATGCAAGCATCACCCTCTGAATCGCCGGTCTGGCACGGCACCACCATTTTGACGGTCCGCAAGGGCGGCAAGGTGGTGATCGGCGGCGACGGACAGGTCTCGATCGGCCAGACTGTCATCAAATCCAACGCCAAAAAGGTCCGCAAACTCGGCAAGGGCGACGTGATCGGCGGCTTTGCGGGTGCGACCGCCGATGCCTTTACGCTGTTCGAGCGGCTGGAAAGCAAGCTCGAGCAGTATCCGGGGCAATTGACCCGCGCCGCGGTCGAGCTTGCCAAGGACTGGCGCACCGACCGCTATCTGCGCCGGCTGGAGGCGATGATGATCGTCGCCGACAAGGACGTGTCGCTGGTACTGACAGGCACCGGCGACGTGCTGGAGCCGGAAGCCGGCGTGATGGCGATCGGATCCGGCGGCAATTATGCGCTGGCTGCCGCGCGAGCGCTGGTCGATTCGGACAAGGATGCCGAGACCATCGTTCGCCGCGCGCTCGATATCGCCGCCGATATCTGCGTCTATACCAACCGCAATGTGACCATCGAGACGCTGTAGGCGGCCGATCGATGGACTCCGCGGATTACGAATTCGTGCCCATGACATCAGGCGATTTGCCACTGGTCCGGCGCTGGCTGGAGACGCCGCATGTTTCGGAGTGGTGGCACGATCCGGCCGAACAGTTCGAACTTGTCAGCGGCGATCTCGATCATCCCGACATGGCGCAATATATCGTGGCTTCGGATGGCCGGCCGTTCGCCTATTTGCAATGCTATAATTTGAGCGACTGGAATACCGGCTTAGGTCCGCAGCCTGATGGCACGCGTGGTCTCGATCAGTTCATTGGTGAGGCGGACATGCTGGATCGCGGCCACGGCTCCGCATTCATTCGCTTTTTTGCCGAACGCCTGTTGGCGAAAGGCACCCCGCGCGTGGTAATCGACCCCGATCCGGCCAATACGCGTGCGATACGGGCTTATGAGAAGGCCGGATTCAGCAAGAAGCGCGTGGTAGAAACACCCGATGGCCCCGCACTCCTGATGGTTCGCGACGCATGACCGCCGATAACACTGTCGAACGCCTGTCCGACGCGGGTCTTTCCGTCAGGCAGGGCGCGCTGATCGCGGCCGTGGTGCTCGCGCTGCAGGCCTCCATTCTCTACGCCATGGGCCGCCTGCCGATCTGCGCATGCGGCTATGTCAAGCTCTGGCATGGCGTGGTCCTGAGCTCCGAGAATTCCCAGCACATCACCGACTGGTATACATTCTCGCACATCATCCACGGCTTTCTGTTTTACGGACTGACCTGGTTGCTGCTGCGGCGCGCCTCGTGGCCAAGCCGCCTGATCGTGGCGATGCTGATCGAAGGCGGCTGGGAGCTCCTCGAAAATTCGCCCTGGATCATCGAGCGTTATCGCACCGGCACCATGTCGCTGGATTATTACGGCGACAGCATCGTCAATTCGGTTTCCGACAATCTGTCGATGGTCGTGGGCTTTCTGCTCGCCCGAAAGCTTCCAATTGCAGCGACGATCGCACTTGCGATTGTGTTCGAAGTCGTATTGGCGCTGCACATCCGCGACAATTTGACCCTGAATATCATCATGCTCATTCATCCGTTCGAGACTATCCGCCATTGGCAGGCGGGACCGCCGATCATCTAGGCTGCTTGCCTCCGCAACAATCCAACATAGCTAAGGCTCATGACCGACTTCTCGCCCCGCGAAATCGTTTCCGAACTCGACCGTTTCATCGTCGGCCAGGCCGAGGCAAAACGCGCGGTCTCCATCGCACTGCGCAACCGCTGGCGCAGGCTGCAGCTTACCGGCTCGTTGCGCGAAGAAGTGCTGCCGAAAAATATCCTGATGATCGGACCGACCGGCGTCGGCAAAACCGAAATCGCGCGGCGGCTGGCAAAACTCGCCGGCGCGCCCTTCATCAAGGTCGAAGCCACCAAATTCACCGAGGTCGGCTATGTCGGCCGCGACGTCGAACAGATCATCCGCGACCTTGTCGAGGTCGCGATCGCGCAGACCCGCGAACGCAAGCGCAAGGATGTGCAGGCCCGCGCCCAGCTCGCCGCCGAGGATCGCGTGCTCGACGCCCTGGTTGGACCCGGATCCGGCGCCGCGACCCGCGATTCGTTTCGCAGGAAGCTGCGGGCGGGCGAACTCAACGACAAGGAAATCGAGATCGAGACTCAATCCTCCGGCGGCTCGCCGCTGTTCGAGATTCCCGGGATGCCAGGCGCGCAGATGGGCGCGATTTCGATCGGCGATATTTTTGGCAAGATGGGCGGACGCACGAAAACCCGGCGTCTCACCGTAGAAGACTCGCATGAGCTGCTGGTCAACGAGGAATCCGACAAGCTGCTCGATACCGACCAGCTCACGCAGGAATCGATTAACGCCGTCGAGAATAACGGCATCGTATTTTTAGACGAAATCGACAAGATCTGCGTGCGCGACGGCCGCAGCGGCGGCGACGTCTCACGCGAGGGCGTGCAGCGCGATTTGCTGCCCTTGATCGAAGGCACCACGGTGTCGACCAAGCATGGCGCGGTGAAAACCGATCACATCCTGTTCATTGCGTCCGGCGCGTTCCATATCGCAAAACCGTCCGATCTGCTGCCGGAGCTGCAGGGCCGGCTGCCGATCCGCGTCGAACTCGCGGCACTGACGCGCGACGACATGCGCCGCATCCTGACCGAGCCGGAAGCCTCGCTGATCAAGCAGTATGTCGCGTTGATGCAGACCGAGGGCGTGACGCTGGAGTTTGCCGACGGCGCGATCGATGCGCTCGCCGATGTCGCTGTCGCCGTCAATTCGACGGTGGAGAATATCGGCGCGCGCAGGCTGCAGACCGTGATGGAGCGCGTCCTCGACGAGATTTCATTCGCGGCACCGGATCGCAATGGCGAGACCATCCAGATCGATGCCGACTATGTGCAGAAGCATGTCGGCGATCTCGCCAGGAATGCGGATCTGAGCCGGTTCATCCTATAGCCAAGCGCTTAACCGAAAGCATGTTGCGCCGGTCTTGTCGGCCGTGTGATAGTTCGCGCGATTTCGCAGGTCAGGTTGCTCCAGGTGTCGAATGGGTTTGCTTGCGCGTCTCCGGAAAAACCCCTGGCGCCTGATGATCGCCGTGAACGCCGCCGTCATCATCGGCGTCTTTCTCTATAAGATCACCCGCGAGCCCTACGTCCCCTACATCCACCTGCTGGTCGATTATCATTTCGGCTTCATCAAGCGTGCGTTGATCGGGGCCACGGTATCGCTGTTCATCGCAAAGGTGCCGGTCTGGTTCGTGTTTGCATTGGGCGGCGCTGTATGGCTCGCCACGCTCGGCCTTTTCGTCGTGCTGTTTCGGCGAACATTCGGCCTCGACGACAAGCAGATGCCGCTGTTCGTATTCATGATCGGCTCGCCGTTCTTTTTCAAGAACTTCATGCATACGCTGGGGCACTTCGACATCTATGGCTGCGCGCTTGCGCTTGTCCTGCTGTTGATCCCCGCGCGTTCCATCGCGTTCGTGGCATTTGCCGCGGCCGCGTCAGTCATTCTGATTCTGATCCATCACATTCATTTTCTGATGTATGTGCCGGCCATCGCGGTGATCGTGGTACTTCGCCACCACCTTGCAGTGGGCGTGAGTCGGCAAAACGTCCTTGCAGGAATCGCGGCACTTATCGGCATCAGCCTGCTGTTTGTTGCCGCGCAGTTCTATGGATCGATGCCGATTCCTGAAGACGAGTTTGTTCGCTATCTGCGGCAGCGCATGACGGATCCGTCGCAAGGCTCGTTGCTGAGCTTCAGTTATATCTGGTATCAGCCGCTTTCTCGCGAGATCCACGATACCTGGGAGCGCATGCCCTCCAATCTTCTGGGCATTCCGGTGTTTGCGGCGTTGATCTGGCTGCACACGCCCCTCTGGAAGTATTTTGTCGATCTCATCAAAGCGCTTTCGAATCGCGCCCATCTCCGCATCGTCGTCGGTGGTATCGGTCTGATCAGCCTGGGATACCTGATCATATTTGCGGTCGTATTCGATTACTCGCGGTGGATTTCGAATTGGGCGGTCTGCATGTTCCTGATCCTGCATGCGGTGAAGCAATTGCCGGCCTCACGGACTGTGCCGTCGATAGAGGTGGATGACCGTCGCGCTTCCATTTTCGGATGGATCGTTACGTTGATCCCGCGCGTTGGAATCGTGCGGCCTTTCTAAACGAGTCAAATTCTCGCTCGCCGCACCCGTACATAAAGTGCGCCCTCGCCGCCATGGCCGATATGCGCCTCCTCGAAGCCGACCACGAGCATACGGAATTCCGGCAGGCTGAGCCATTCCGGCACCTGACGCCGCAGCACGCCGCGCTCCGATTCCGGTCCCACCATGCGGCCCTTGCCGGTAATGACCAGAACGAAAGTCAGACCCTCAGCGTTGGCGCGCTGAAGGAAAGACAGCAGCGCGCGATGCGCCCGGCTCTGCGTCATGCCATGCAGGTCGAGCCGCGCGTCGATTTCCTTACGGCCGCGCGACAGTTGCGAGCGTTCGCGGCGGCCAAGTGGCGCCAGCGGTGGAACAGGCGGCCTGTCCGGCGTTGCTGATTTTGAAGGCCGCGAAGCCGGCAGTGATTTCGGTAAACCCTTTGCTTTGACCGCGACCAACGGCTCCTCAGCCGGCGTGGTCAGCGCCTTCGGCGTTCGCGGCTTCTTTCGCAGTGGCTTGACCTGCTTCGCAACACTCTCCCACAAAACGCGCTCTTCCTCGCTCAGGGCGCGCTTGCGCCGCGGAGCAGTGATCGGCTCCTGTGCAGGCGGTGACGGCGGACGTTTCATCGTACGTAGCGATAGCGGCGGTGATAGTGATGACGGCGCGCGCGATGACCCGGCTTGATGTCGGGCCGGGCTTCCGGCAACGGCACGGCGGCGTGTACGACCGGCGCTGGGGCAGCCTTGGCCGCGTCCTTATCCCCCGAAACATCCTTGGCGGCGGGGTTGGCTGATACTGTCTCGGACGCCTTCGGTTCGTCTTTCTGGTCTTTCTGCGGGGCTTTTTGCGGAAACAGCTTTGCGATTTTTTCCGACGGTCTTTCACCCGGCAAAGGCATCGCATGACCCCGGGCAACGGGATCGAGGCTTTTCGGAACCAGAATCACAAAACGCACATTGTGCCGCAACCGGCCTGACACGCGTCCCGCCTCCGCGCCGGCGCCAAAATAAAGGTCGGCGCGTGCCGGCCCGACGATGGCGGACCCGGTATCCTGCGCCACCATCAGGCGCCGGAACGGCGTCTTCGACTGTTCGGATTCGATCGGGAGTTCGCCTTCGATGAAGAACGGCGTGCCGTAGACGTGCAGCGACTTGTCGACCGCGATCGAGCGGCCCGGCGTCAGCGGCACGCCCTGCGCGCCGACGGCTTCGTCCTTGTCGGACAACTGCACCTCGCGGAAGAACACGTAGGACCTGTTCTGCCGGCGCAGCTCCTTGGCGCCGTCCGGGTTCTGGTCCATCCAGTCCCGAATTTTCTGCATCGACATCTGATCCTTCGGGATGATGTTGCGATCGATCAGGATGCGGCCGACCGGCGTGTAGGGATAACCGTTATGCGCATCGTAATTGATGCGCAGCGTCGAGCCGTCCTCGAGACGAACCCGGGCCGATCCCTGGATTTGCGTAAACAGCAGATCGGTCTGGTTCTTGAGCCAGCAGATTTCGAGACCGCGCCCGGCGATCGCGCCGTCCTCGATCTCGGCGCGATCGTAATACGGCACCAGCTTGCGGCGGCCGATCTTGCGAAACACCTGGCCCTTGTTGGGCAATCCGCTCGCGCTTTGCTTGACGCCGCGAACGAACAGATTCGACGGGCGGCGATACACCGGCACGGTGTAGACATCGGTTTGCGCGCGCGAGCCGTCGATCACCGGCTCGTAGTAGCCGGTGACGAAACCTTCGGCTTCGCCAAGGCGGGAGATTCGCAAGGGCAGAAAATGCGTTTCGAAAAACGCACGGGCCATGGCGCCGTCGGAAATATCAGCGGCTTTGGCGGCACGGCAGGGATCGCGCAACGATATGCCCAGCGCTTTCGGTTCGCTGGGGAGGTTGTGCTGCGCCGCTATTGGCTTGCAGCTGGCGCGAAATGCGTTGAAGGCCTGCAGGTGATCGTCTTCGTTCCAGCCGGCGATATCGGACCATGCGACCGGGGCATATTGGCTGCCGGTAATTTCAAGCGGCCAGGCCAGACGTGGATATGGCAGATGCGTTCGCGCGGCATAAGCGGTGAACGGCGAAAGGAACAACGCGACCGCCATCGCGACACGCGCCGCCGCGGTTCGCTTCAGACTGCGCGCGCTAGTGAGTGCTGCCCGTGCCAACCAGCTTCCAGTTCGGATCGCGCGAGGCAATGTCGCGGGCAAATGTCCAAACATCGGTAATATCGGTGACCTTATCCGGATTGCCATCGACGATTGCGCCGGCCTTGTCGCGGGTGACAGAGATCATCTGCGACACAAAGCGAACCGTCAGTTGCGCCGCACGGTCGCGGGCTTCCGCACTCACAAGTTCGGCCTTGTCGATCGAAACAAATCGCGTTTCGGTCTTTTGCTCGTGTTTTTCGCGATCCTTGATCACGGCGTCGAAGCTCTCATAGACCTCCGACGACAGCAAATCCTTCAGCGCGCGGCGGTCGCCATTGGCGAACGCCAGCACGATCATTTCATAGGCGCTGCGGGCACCACTGATGAAATGCTGCGGATCGAACGACGAATCCTGCGCTGCGATGGCATCGAGCCCGAGCGCCAGCGGGGTGCCAGGTTCGGCCAGACCCTTCCAGCGGTCGGTCGGAGGCACGACATCGGCCGTCGGCGCCAGCGGCGCCTGATCGATGACGGTGCCCGGCATCGGCACAACATTATTATCCTGGGTGCCGTGCACGACATCGCGTGCGGCGCGGTCGTAGGGCGGCCGCTCGCTTCCGGTGCGCTGTCCCAGCACATTGCGCAGACGTAGGAAAATGAAGACCGCAAGCGCCAGGAAGATGATGGTGTAAATATCCACGTCGTATTCGCTTTCTGGTCGATGCCGGACGAGAAGCCGGCGGTAGAGCGTACCCCAATGACGGTTGAGGTCACCTCACGAGTGGGCCTCACCCATGTAGGCATGAAACTTTGCCCAGCCAATGGCGCGTTTTGGCACGGCAGACGGGCCCGGTGAAATACCGCCAACGTCGTATCAATAGGCGCTAATTTAGGACGAATTGTAGCGCCTTTCCAGCAGTGTTGGAAACCTGAACCTGCCCGGAAATTGCGCTTATTCAATAATTTAGGCGGCGCGCAACCCAAAACCGCCGTGCCCGCACGACGGCCGCAATCCGCTTTCGTACCTGTCCGTTCGGCTGTCGTCCTTGTGGAGGACCGCAGGGCTATGATAGCCACTCGCCCCGACACGGGTTTTCGCCCCATCCCAGCGAATTCGCTCGCAAAACACTCTTACGTTACTTGAAACCGCTCCAGGAGAGACCTTCATGACCAACGGCAACGGCACGCCTCCCGAAGCGGCCCCTCCCCAGTTGAACGTGCTGGCGCAGTATACCAAGGACCTCTCGTTCGAGAATCCGAATGCGCCGGCATCGCTCGCGCCGCAAGAGTCGCAACCGGCGATCAATATCCAGATCAACGTCAGTGCCAATAACGTCTCCGAAAACGAATACGAAGTGACGCTTTCGGTTGAAGGCAAGGCCGAAAACGCCGGCAAGCTGATGTTCAGCTTCGATCTCGCTTATGCCGGCGTGTTCCGGATCCTCAACGTGCCGCAGGAAAACCTGCACCCGCTGGTCATGATCGAATGTCCGCGGCTGTTGTTCCCGTTCGCCCGGGAAATCATCGCAACCTCGGTCCGCGACGGCGGATTCCCGCCGCTGATGCTGGACCCGGTGGACTTCGTCGGGCTGTACCGGCAGAACATGGAGCGGCAGGCTGCCGCGCAAGCCGCGGCACCAGCAAAACCGAGCTAGCCTGAATCTCGGCCGAACTATGCGGCGTTGAAAAAGTCGTTCCAGATCGGCTTGTCACCGAGCGTGGCGACAAAGTCCCGATGGGCCGCGCGATCGGCGTCGGTCAAACGGATCGCGAGCGGCGCCGAACGCTGCCGCCGCGGCACGTCCCCGAGCCCATCCGTTTGAGGGACCCGGATCTCCGACGCCAGCACCAGTTGCGACTGCCGGGCTCCGATCAGGTCGATATAGACCTCGGCCAGAAGTTCCGCGTCGAGCAGCGCGCCGTGCTTGGTGCGGCGGGAATTGTCGATCGCATAGCGCGAACAGAGATCGTCGAGCCGGTTCGAGACCCCGGGATGTTTGCGCCGCGCCAGCAGCAGGGTGTCGATCAGACGGTCGCGGGCAATCAGCGGCCGCTTGATGCGCTCGAGCTCGGCGTTGATGAAGCCGATATCGAACGACGCGTTGTGAATCACCAGCGGCGCGTCCGCAATGAATTCCAGGAACTCGTCGACTACATGGGCGAATAGCGGCTTGTCGGCGAGGAACGCGGTGGACAGACCGTGCACGGCGAACGCTTCCGCCGGCATGTCGCGCTCGGGATTGAGATGGCGGTGGAAGGTCTGGCCGGTCGGCATGCGGTTGAATATCTCGACGCAGCCGATCTCGACCAGGCGATCGCCCCGCAATGGGTCGAGGCCGGTGGTTTCGGTATCGAGGATGATTTCGCGCATCGGTCGGCAGCCAGGTGAAGCAAGCGAATCAGGGTCGCCGCCGCGGCATTTTAGCAGCCTGCTCAAGAATGTCGCGGATTCGCGCGCGAACGGGATCGAGGCCATGCGATGTATCCACCACGAAATCTGCCCGTTTTCGCTTTTCGGCGTCGGGCAGTTGCCGGGCCAGGATGGCGTCGAGCGCCTCACCGGTCATGGTACCGCGGGCCAGAATGCGCTCGCGCTGAACCTCCGGCGTCGTGGTAACCACCACCACCGCATCGACCCGCTCCTCGCCGCCAGTCTCATACAGCAGCGGTACATCCACCACCGCGACCGCTGCGCCGGACTGCTCGGCGTCGGCCAGGAATTTCTGATGATAGGCGCGCAGCATCGGGTGCACGGTCTGCTCCAGCCGCTTCATCGCGGCGGGGTCACGCACCACCCGCGCCGACAGCTTCGCGCGATCGACCTTGCCGTCTACGGTCGTTCCCGGAAATGCCGCCTCGATCGCGGGCGCGGCCTCGCCCTCGTATACCTTGTGAACGGTGGCATCCGCGTCATAGACCGGCACGCCCGCCTCCGCGAACAGTTTTGCGGTGGTCGATTTCCCCATCCCGATCGAGCCGGTCAGCCCGAGTATTATCATTTATAGCCTCGTTCCGATCGCATCCGTTTCACACTGCGAGCAGTTGCCGGCCACGCAGGAATTCCAGCAGCGGCAGCAGCGGCAGGCCCAAAATCGTAAAATGATCGCCGTCGATTCGCTCGAACAAGTGCGCGCCGAGGCCTTCAAGCTGATACGCGCCTACGCTGGTGGTGACGGCTTCTCCAGCTGCGTCGAGATAGGTTGAGATCGCCTGATCATCGAGCGGCCGCATGGTCATTCGGGCAACGGCGACATCGACGAACAATACCTTGCCGTCGCCCACAACTGCGACCGCGGAATGCAACTCGTGCGTCCGGCCGGCAAGCGCGCGAAGCTGCTCGGCGGCCTGCGCGCGGCCGGACGGCTTACTGAACAGCCCATCGCTAAGCGCCAGCGTTTGATCGGCGCCCACGACGAACCGATCGGGATGGCGTGAAGAGACAATGACGGCTTTCTCTCGCGCCAACAGCGCCGCGATTTCACCTGGCGACGTGAGGCCGGAGGATTGTTGAAGCTCCCGCTCGTTGAAGTCAGCCGGAACCGATTCGAAATCGATGCCGGCGGCGGTCAAAAGCGCCTGCCGCGCGGGGCTTTTCGAGGCCAGGATCAACGGCTTCGTGCCGCGCCAGATCGTCATTCCGGGAGCCGCTGGCGTTGCCGGTCGGCGAACAGCTTCATCACCGCCGCCGCGGTTTCCTCGATCGACCGGCGCGTCACATCGAGCAATTGCCAATTATATTTCACGCTCAGTCGCCGCGCGAATGTCACTTCGTCGGTGACCGATTGACGATCGATATAATCGTCATTGCCGGCGCCGGCGCCCATGCTCAGGAGCCGGTTCTGCCGCACCTGGATCAGCCGCTCCGGCGTCGCATGCAGGCTGACCACCAGCGGCTTCTTCAATGTTTCCAGTTGATGCGGGAGCGGGATGCCGGGCACCAATGGGACGTTCGCGGTGCGGATGCCGCGATTGGCGAGATAAATCGAGGTCGGGGTCTTGGAGGTGCGGGATACGCCGACCAGCACCACGTCGGCCTCTTCCAGCCCTTCGACATGCTGCCCGTCGTCATGCATCATGGTATAATTCAGCGCGTCGATGCGCTTGAAATATTCCGCGTTCAGCGTGTGCTGCGCGCCGACGCGCCCGGTCGTGGCGGCGCCGAGATAGGCCTGAAACAACTGCATCACCGGCCCGATGATCGAGAGGCTCGGAATATTGATTTCCTGGCATTTTGCCTCAAGCCTCCCGACCAGATCCTTTTCCAGCAGCGTAAACAGAACAATGCCCGGCGCTTCCTCGATCTCGGTCAGCGCGCGCTCAAGCTGTTTCTGGCTGCGCACCAGCGGATAGACGTGCTCGACCGGCGTGACATTGGCATATTGCGCAGCCACCGCGCGTGCCACCGTGATCAGCGTTTCACCGGTCGAATCGGAGACCAGATGAAGATGAAAATAGTTGCCGGTGGTGGGCACCATGACCCTGTGTATCCTGTGAATCGTTGTGGAGCCTGGCCTTCAGAATCGCGCGCCGGTCGAAGGAGACGGGATAACCCGGAATTTTCTTCACAGGCCTCCTTTCAAGGATAACTTCCGGCGGGTGCTGCAATGATAGTGAGCTTATGTGCACTTGTCTCTTGATAATCCGGTTACAGCAGCGCGCAAGGCATTGAAGCGGCGTCAGGTTATTCCGATCGTCCGATCACCATGAAGAGCTGTTGATGGATGTGAACAAGCTCTGAAAATCCAGGGGTTGAGTTGCGTGGGCGCTAATCACCGCTACTTAGACTCAAACCTAAGATTCTAAAATTATTGTTTTAGAAAAGGGCTGCTTGCGGATATGTCTCTGGTCCGCTCTCTGGCAGACCTCCTCGCAACGCCGAACTCAATTGAAATGTTCCGGCGTTGCAGCTCAAAGAAATCGTACGGCGAACGAACGAGACATCCGGATGTACGAATGGATCAAGGCATTGCATGTAGTCGCGATCATCGCGTGGATGGCGGGCATGCTGTATCTGCCGCGGCTGTTCGTCTATCACAGCGTTGCCGAAATCGGATCGAAGCAATCCGAAACCTTCAAGCTGATGGAACACCGGTTGCTGAAGGCGATCATCAATCCGGCGATGGCGGTGACTTGGCTTGCCGGGCTTTACCTCGCCTGGGCCGGTCACTGGTTTTCGGCCGGCTGGTTGCATGGAAAGCTGCTGCTGGTGCTCGCACTGTCGGGAATGCACGGATTTCTCGCCCATTGTGTGCAGGATTTCGCTGCTGACCGTAACGCGAGAAGCCAGAAATTCTATCGTCTTATCAATGAGGTGCCGACAGTGCTGATGATCGGAATCGTGATCCTGGTGGTGGTGAAGCCGTTCTAGGGCCCCCCATCGTCAACAGACCATGCCGCGACCTCCTTGCGGAAAGCCAAGCGATTTTCTATATTAGCGAAATCCCACCCTACGCAGGCGGATGTGGTCGCGCTCTGGTTCGTTGAGAACCGACCGCCGCATCAGGTTTGAAGCCTCTCCGGCAACCTCCCTTGCTCAAGGCTTTTCCCGGTTAAGACCTGCGGACTTACCTTTCCAGCGTCCGCATTTTCTTAAAACCACCTCGCACCCCCTCCCCCGTTTTTCTACAGGACCCTCCCAATGCGGGAAATGAAACTGCAAGACCTCAAAGCCCAGACGCCAGCCGAGCTCGTCTCGTTCGCGGAAGAAAAAGGGGTCGAAAATGCCAGCACCATGCGCAAGCAGGAGCTGATGTTCGCCATCCTAAAGCAGCTGGCGATCCAGGAAACCGACATCATCGGCGAAGGCGTCGTCGAAGTTCTCTCCGACGGCTTTGGCTTTTTGCGCTCGCCGGATGCCAACTACCTGCCCGGGCCCGATGACATCTACGTCTCGCCTTCGCAGATACGCCGCTTCGGGCTTCGCACCGGCGACACCATCGAAGGCCATATCCGCAGCCCGAAGGAAGGTGAACGCTACTTCGCGCTGCTCAAGGTCAACACGCTGAATTTCGAGGACCCGGAAAAGTCCAAGCACAAGGTCAATTTCGACAATCTGACGCCGCTGTTTCCGGACCAGCGCTTCCGGCTTGAGCTCGAAGACCCCACCAGAAAGGACCTTTCTGCAAGGGTTATCGACATCGTAGCCCCGATCGGCAAGGGCCAGCGCGCCTTGATCGTGGCCCCTCCCCGCACCGGCAAAACCGTGCTGATGCAGAACATCGCGCATTCGATCACGGCCAATCATCCGGAGTGCTATCTCATCGTTCTTCTGATCGATGAGCGTCCGGAAGAAGTCACCGACATGCAGCGTTCGGTGAAGGGTGAGGTCGTGTCATCCACATTCGACGAGCCGGCGGTGCGTCACGTCCAGGTCGCCGAGATGGTCATTGAGAAGGCCAAGCGGCTGGTCGAGCACGGCCGTGACGTGGTGATCCTGCTGGACTCGATTACGCGCCTGGGGCGCGCTTACAACACCGTGGTGCCGTCCTCCGGCAAGGTGCTGACCGGCGGCGTCGATGCCAATGCGCTGCAGCGGCCCAAGCGTTTCTTCGGCGCCGCGCGCAACATCGAGGAGGGCGGTTCGCTCACCATCATCGCCACCGCTTTGGTCGATACCGGCAGCCGCATGGACGAAGTGATTTTCGAAGAGTTCAAAGGCACCGGCAATTCGGAGTTGATTCTGGACCGCAAGGTCTCCGACAAGCGCACGTTCCCGGCGATCGACATCTCGCGCTCCGGCACCCGCAAGGAAGAGCTGATCACCGATCCGCAGCTCTTGAAGAAAATGTACGTACTGCGCCGGATCCTCAATCCGATGGGCACTATGGATGCGATCGACTTCCTGCTCGACAAGCTGCGCAACACCAAGAACAACTCGGAGTTCTTCGAGTCGATGAACACCTGAGCTGGTTGTAGTTCGATTGGGGCGTCTCGTGTAAGCGAGGCGCCCTTTTTTGTGTTCGCCGTCTATGCTGCAGCTTTTGGTGCAGCATAGGTGCGGCATGCCACAATTGGATCGGCGTAGACTAAAGCAACTCAAGCTATTGAATTAATTGACTTATCGGTTTTAAGTTGCGGCGGCAGGGTCGAGAAAACTGTCTTTCGCAGCATGAATGTGGCGGAAATTCTGCAGCATCGACCGCAGCAAATGCTGTCCGGCCGCATCTTCGGTTCCGGTCTTAATCGCCGCAAATTTCGTTGCGTCTTCAAGGACTCAAGCGGCAAATAAGCGATGCATCCGCGCGACCATACGATTTTCGCTCTGTCCTCGGGCCGGCCTCCGAACGCGATTTCCGTTGTGCGGGTGTCCGGGTCGTATGCGAGTGCGATTCTGGCCTCGCTTGCAGGCAAGATACCGCTGCCGCGGATGGCCGCTCGCGTCCTGATTCATGATGTGAATCAACAGCCTATCGACGATGCCGTGGTGCTGTGGTTTCCGGGGCCGAAAAGTGCGACCGGAGAGGATGTCGCGGAATTTCACGTCCATGGCGGCCGCGCGGTTTTAAGCGCGTTGTTCGCAGCATTGTCGTCGTTTGAAAACATGCGGGCAGCCGAACCGGGCGAGTTCACGCGCCGGGCGTTCGAGAATGGCAAGCTCGATCTCACCGAAGCTGAGGGCCTCGACGACCTGATTCACGCCGACACCGACCGGCAACGCCGACAGGCGCTGCGCCAGTTGAAAGGCCTGCTCGGCGACAAGGCGCGCAGCTGGCGTGCGCAAATCATCGAGGCTTGTGCGCTGATCGAGGCGGGAATCGATTTCTCCGATGAAGGCGATGTGCCCGCGGAATTGATCGCGCCGGCGCTGGCGAAGGTAAAGCAGCTTCATTCCGAGATCGAAGAAGTCCTTGCGGCACAGGGACGGAGTGAACGCCTGCGCGATGGGCTCGTGGTTGCGATCGCCGGGCCGCCGAATGTCGGAAAGTCCACGTTGATGAATCAGTTCGCGCGCCGCGAAGTCGCGATCGTGTCGCCGCATGCCGGCACCACACGCGACGTGATCGAAGTGCAGCTCGATCTCGACGGTTATCCGGTGACGGTGATCGACACCGCCGGCATCCGCGAGACCGAAGATACGGTCGAGCAGGAGGGCGTGCGTCGCGCGCGGGCTCGCGCGGCGGAAGCGGACCTGGTGCTGTGGCTGGTGGATGATGGCTCCCCCGAGCCAGCCGTCGAGGGCGTGGCGCCGGTGTGGATGGTGCGCAATAAAATCGATTTAAACGCACTTAGCAGGCATGCGGCAGGCATGGGGCGAACTTGGGGCAGCGCCTATTTCGAGATTTCGGCCTCGCGCGGCGACGGACTCCAGAAATTGATGGCGGCCGTGGTTGGCCACGCCGAAAATGTTTTCGGATCGGGTGAGGGCGGTTTGATCAGCCGGGAGCGGCAGCGGAAATTGCTGCGCGAAACGGTCTTTTCGTTGCATCGCAGCATGACTGCTGCTGGACGGGGCGACGAGCTTATTGCGGAGGACCTGCGGGCGGCGGCTCATTCGCTCGGGCGGCTGCTGGGGCGCGTGGATGTCGAGGATGTCCTGGACAAGATTTTTCACGATTTTTGTATAGGAAAGTAATAATTCTTTGTTTATTTCTTTGTTTCACGTGAAACGTCCAGGGTCGAAAATTCCGCCTTTCAGGTTTTTCGGTCCCGGGCTAGAAGTCGCGCCGGATAGCACCATGCAACATTCATTTGATGTCATCGTGATTGGGGGAGGCCACGCCGGCTGCGACGCTGCGACGGCGGCTGCGCGGATCGGCGCGCGTACCGCCCTGGTTACGCATCGATTTGCGACCATCGGCGCGATGTCCTGCAATCCGGCGATCGGCGGGCTCGGCAAGGGGCATCTGGTCCGCGAGGTTGATGCGCTCGATGGGTTGATGGGTCGGGTCGCGGATGCGGCCGGAATCCAGTTCCGGATGCTCAACCGGCGCAAGGGCCCGGCGGTGCGCGGGCCACGGGCACAGGCGGATCGCAAGCTTTACGCCGCGGCGATGCAGGCAGCGATTCTTGAAACCGCGAACCTCAGCGTGATCGAAGGCGAGGCTGACGGGCTGCTGGTTTCAGGCGGCCGGGTCATCGGCATCCGCCTGGCCGATGGGCGCGAATTGTTCACGGGCGCGGTGGTGATTACGACCGGCACCTTTTTGCGTGGACTGATCCATCTCGGCGAAAAGAACTGGCCGGCCGGCCGGATCGATGAAGCGCCGGCGCTGGGCCTGTCGAAGTCCTTTGAGCGCGCCGGTTTTACGCTCGGCCGGCTGAAGACAGGCACGCCGCCGCGGCTCGATGGCACCACCATCGACTGGTTGGCGGTGGAGATGCAGCCCGGTGACGATCCGCCGGAGCCGTTTTCGGTGATGACCGACCGCATCACCACGCCGCAGATCCAGTGCGGCATTACCCGCACCACGCCGGCTACCCACGACGTGATCCGGGCCAATGTGCATCGCTCGCCGATGTATTCCGGCCAGATCAAGAGTTCGGGGCCGCGCTATTGCCCGTCGATCGAGGACAAGATCGTCCGTTTTGGGGATCGCGACGGGCATCAGATTTTCCTGGAGCCCGAAGGCCTTGACGACACGACGGTCTATCCTAACGGGATTTCGACGTCGCTGCCGGAAGAAGTGCAGCAGGCGATCCTGGCGACGATCCCGGGACTTGAGCGGGTGCGGATGGTCCGCCCCGGCTATGCCATCGAATACGACCATGTCGATCCCCGCGAACTCGATCCAACCTTGCAGACCAGGCGGCTGCCGGGTCTGTTCCTGGCCGGCCAGATCAACGGCACCACGGGCTATGAAGAGGCTGCGGCACAGGGACTTGTTGCCGGTCTCAACGCAGCATTGGCCGCTAGCGGTGCTGCGCCAATCGTGTTCGACCGCGCCGACGGCTATCTCGGAGTGATGATCGACGACCTGGTGACGCGGGGGATCACCGAGCCCTATCGAATGTTCACCTCGCGGGCGGAATACCGGCTGACGTTGCGGGCCGATAATGCGGATCAGCGGCTGACTGACAAGGGCATTGCACTTGGCTGCGTCGACCAGGCGCGTTCGGGCCGTCACAACGCCAAGATGGCGGCGTTGAATGCGGCGAAGGCGCTCGCAAAATCGCTGTCGATTACGCCGAACGAGGCTTCGCGGCACGGTTTGTCGTTGAATCACGATGGCGTCCGGCGTTCGGCCTTCGAGCTGCTGGCCTATCCAGAAATCGGATGGGCCGAGGTGAGGGCGATCTGGCCGGAGCTGGGTTCGATCGATCCCGCGATCGCGGTGCATGTCGAGATTGATGCCAAATACGACGTTTATCTGAAGCGCCAGAATGCCGATGTCGAAGCCTTCCGCCGCGACGAGGGGCTGATCCTCACCGATGTCGATTATGCCGATGTGCCGGGGCTTTCCAACGAAGCCCGCACAAAGCTCGAAGCCACGCGGCCGCGCACGGTGGGACAGGCGGGCCGGCTCGATGGCCTGACGCCGGCGGCGCTGGGGATTCTGGCGGCGTATCTGCGGCGGGAAGCAAGGAAGAGGGCGGTGACGGCGACGGCCTGAGTTGTTTCACGTGAAACACCTCGCCATATGCAATACGCCATCCTGAGGAGCCGCGCCCTTGCGCGGCGTCTCGAAGGATGGGCCGCAGGGTACTCGTCTCCATCCTTCGAGGCTCGCTACGCTCGCACTCAGGATGACGGTCCCCTGTGGGATAACAGCAATAGCGCGATGACAAAGTATTCACTCCCAAGCAGCTCCGACAAAGCCGCCGCGCTAAAGCTCACCCCCGTTTCACGTGAAACAGAGGAGCGACTGACGGCCTATGTCGACCTGCTCGTGCTCTGGCAGGCCAAAACCAACCTTGTCGCGTCCTCGACGCTTCCAAATCTGTGGACCCGGCATATCTCTGATTCGCTGCAGCTTTTGGTGCTGGCTCCATCGGCGAAGACCTGGGTAGATTTCGGCAGCGGCGGCGGGTTTCCCGGTGTGGTTCTGGCCTGCGCGATGGCCGGGACGGCCGGCGCAATGGTCCACCTGGTTGAGCGCAATGCCAAGAAGGCGGCGTTTCTGCGCGAGGCGCTGCGAATCACTGGTGGAGCGGGTACGGTTCATCACGCTGACATCGGGGATAGTGTGGATAGCTTTGCTGGCCCGGTCGATTGCGTCACCGCGCGCGCGGTGGCTCCGTTACACCAGCTGATCGGTTTCGCGGAGCCCTTGGTGAAGCAGGGCGCCAAGGCGCTGTTTCTCAAGGGACAAGATGTAGAGGCTGAATTGACTGAGGCTACTAAATATTGGAACGTAAAACCTTGGCTCCATTCCAGCCTGACCGGACAGGGCTGGATCGTCGAACTCGACCGCATCAAGCGGGCTGAAAAGCCCGCAACAACTCAAAGTAGCCGCGCATGACCGTAATTGATCAAATATATCAAGAGGATAAGGCTCCGCTGCCGCCCGGCCATCCGCGGATCATTTCGCTCGCCAACCAGAAGGGCGGCGTCGGCAAGACCACCACCGCGATCAATCTCGGCACCGCGCTAGCCGCGATCGGCGAACGCGTGCTGATCGTCGATCTCGATCCGCAGGGCAATGCCTCGACGGGGCTCGGCATCGACCGGCGCAGCCGCAACGTCTCGACCTACGACGTGCTGATCGGCGAAGCGCCCTTACGCGATGCCGTGGTGCCGACCGCGGTGCCGCGGTTGCACATCGCGGCGTCCACCATGGATCTGTCGGGGCTCGAGCTTGAGCTCGGCTCTACCAAGGACCGCGCGTTCCGGCTGCGCGACGCCATTGCCGCACTCAACGTCAACGTCACGCCGGACTCCGATTACACCTATGTGCTGATCGACTGCCCGCCGTCGCTCAACCTGCTCACCGTCAATGCGATGGCGGCGTCGGATGCGATCCTCGTTCCCCTGCAGTGCGAGTTCTTCGCGCTCGAAGGCCTGTCGCAATTGCTGCAGACGGTCGAGCAGGTGCGCACCACGCTCAATCCGAATCTGTCTATCCACGGCATCGTGCTGACCATGTTCGACTCGCGCAACAATTTGTCGAACCAGGTGGTCGCCGATGTCAGGCAGTTCATGGGCGCAAAAGTCTACGACACCATGATCCCGCGCAACGTCCGCATCTCCGAAGCGCCGTCCTATGGCAAGCCGGTGCTGGTCTACGATCTCAAATGCGCCGGCAGCGACGCGTATCTCAAGCTCGCGACTGAAGTGATCAAGCGCGAGCGCGAGCTGAGGGCGCATTGACTCGTCGTCCCCGCGAAGGCGGGACCCATAGCTTCGGACCTCTCCATTGAAGCGGAGCTGTTCGTCGCATTAATGAATCGCGGTGGTTATGGGTCCCCGCCTTCGAGGGGACGACACCAGTAAGTACGGAGCACTTGAGTGAATCCAAGGGAGCTGGCGATGGCCGACGAAGCGCGTTCGCGACTGGGGCGCGGTCTTGCAAGTCTGATCGGAGATGTCGGCGGCGAGGCCGCGCATCTGGAGCGGCCGCGCGCGCAGCGCAAGGTGCCGATCGAGTTTCTAAAACCCAATCCGCGCAATCCGCGCCGCGCGTTTTTGGAAAGCGAGCTGCGGGAACTCGCGGACTCGATCAAGCAGCACGGCGTAATCCAGCCGATTGCCGTACGGCCGGTGAAGGGTGCTGCCGACCGCTATGAGATCATCGCCGGCGAACGGCGCTGGCGCGCGGCGCAGATCGCGGGACTGCATGAAGTGCCGATCATGCCGCTCGACGTCAGCGATAGCGATGCGCTTGAAATCGCGATCATCGAAAACGTGCAGCGCGAAGACCTCAACGCGATGGAAGAAGCGCACGGCTATCACGCGCTCGCCAATGAGTTCAAACGCAGCGCCGACGACATCGCGAAGATCGTGGGGAAAAGCCGCAGCCACGTCGCCAACACGATGCGGCTGACAAAATTGCCGGACGAAGTGCAGGCATACATTGTATCAGGCCAACTGTCGGCAGGTCACGCGCGACCTCTGATCGGTGTGCCCAATGCGGTCGATGTTGCAAAGCGTATTGTCGAAGGCGGCCTTAGTGCGCGCGAAGCTGAAGCACTCGCCCATGATGAAGGCGTGCCGGAACGTAAGCCGCAGAAGGCGCGCAATGGCAGGGTAAAGGACGCCGACACGCTGGCGCTGGAAAAGCGCGTCGGCGACATCCTCGGCCTTGCTGTCAGCGTCGACCACAGGGGCCCGAGCGGCACCATGCACATCAAGTACCGCGATCTCGAACAGCTCGATGAGATTTTGCGGCGGCTGGATACGAAAGTGTGATGTCGTCCCCGCGAAAGCGGGGACCCATAGCCTCCGACCTGTCGATTTTGCTGCGGTGTTGGTCGGCTCACTGTTTCAGCTACAAACATTGGTGGTTGTTGGTCCCGGCCTTCGCAGGGACGACGGCGGAGCTAGCCTCGCCTTCGCGCATTCACTGCGATCGACAGCAGTGTACGCTGGGCGATCGCGGCGGCGAGCGAGTTCTGTTTGCGCATATCGAGTGCTGCGACGGCTAGCTGCTCGACGATCGCCACCAAACGCGCCGCATTGAAGTTGCGCAGCGCGGTTTCGACCGTTGCCTTGCGCGAAAAATGCAATCGCGGGAAACCGCTCTCGACCGCTGCTGAGGCCGGCATGCCCTCGCCGACTGCGAGGCTGGCCTTGTGCAGCAAGGCGGCCTGGCGCTGCGCGGCTGAAATGATCATGCCGGGATAGGTGCCGGCGATCATCGCTTTGGCGAATTCGGTTTCGACCAAAGCGGGCTGGCCGGCGAAGGCGCCATCGACGATCGGATCGAGTTTCAACTCCGAGGCGTCGGCGACCACGGCCATCACGTCGTCAAGCGTGACCTCGGCCTCGCCGTGGGCGTAGAGCGCGAGCTTTTTCAGCTCATTGCGCGAGGCCTGGCGGTCGCCGCCGAGCAGCGCCATTAACGCCGCGCGCGCGTCCGGCGCGATGCGCAGGCCGGAGACCCGCATCTCGTCGTCGATCAGTTTCGCAAGATCCCGCTCGCCATCCGGATAGCAGCCGATCGCCACCGCGGTTTTGGCGCGCTCGCACGCCTTTCGCAGCGGCGATTCGGGGCGAAGCTCGCCGGCCTCGATCACGATGCGGCAATCCTTGATCGGCATCTCGCTAAGCGTATCGACGCCGGAGGCAAAGCTGCGCGAACCGGCGCGTACTCTGATCGCACGCCGGCCGCCGAACATCGGGATGGTCATCGCTTCTTCGACCAGCCGCGAGGGCTCGGCGGCGAGTTCGTCGCCGTCCAGCCGCACCAGGGAAAACGGATCGCCGGCGTCGTCGACCGCCGAGGCCATCAGCGCGTCGGCGCGCTCGCGCACCAGACCTGCGTCGGGGCCGTAGAGCAGGATGATGGGACGCGCCGGGTCTGGCCTGGCCAGAAAAGCGTCGATGTCCCGTCCGCGCAGCGCGACCATTTAGTCCGATCCAACTTAGTAGCCGTCATCCTGAGGTGCTCGCCGTCTTCGGCGAGCCTCGAATGATGGAGACACTGTACATGCGGCCATCCTTCGAGGCGCGCAAGAGCGCGCACCTCAGGATGACGGGGGGAGTATGTGGCGGGCTACGAACGGGTCAGCTACCCGCGGTGAAATACGACGCCAGCCGGGTCTGGATATTGGTGGCGATCTCCTCGCAGGCGCGGTCTTCGGCGTCGCGGAAGGCGCGCTGGCGGGAGAAGCGCTGCAGCTGGCCGGGGATGTCGTAGGACACCCGCGAGAAGGTGGTGCCGGTCATGACCGACTTGTTGGTCGGGATCTCGACCAGATTGTACTGCGCGTCGATGCCGTAGTTTTCGATCGACGGCAGTGCTGTCGCCGGGTCCAGGATCAGCGAGGAGCGGGTGGTGGTAAAGCGGATCACCAGCTTGTGCGTCGGCGGCATGCCGGTGGCGGCGCCGTACATCTTGAACGCCAGCGCATTGCGGATTTCGACCCCGAGCCGGGCGTCGCGCGACCCGGAAGGCTTGTCGATCGGCGGCAGGTCGACGCCCATCAGCTTTTCCCGCAATGCAGGGGTGCCGTCGGTATGCGCGGCATACATCGGCTGGAAGCAGCCGGCCGTCAGCGCGCCCAAAGCGGCTATCACCAGAAGCCGGGCAGCGATGCGCAACTTAGCCAACGACATTCACGATCCTCATGGGAACCACGATCACTTTGCGGACGGTTTTGCCGCCCAGGGCCTGTTTTACCGCATCGAGGGCCAAAACGGCAGCCTCAATTTCCTCATTCTGCGCATCCTTGGGCACTGTGACATCGCCACGCTTCTTGCCGTTGACCTGCACCACCAGGGTCACGCTGGCTTCAACCAGCAAATCTCGTTCGATTTTGGGCCATTGGGCCTCCGAAACCAGCCCGGATTGCCCCAGCGCCTGCCAGCATTCCTCGGCCAGATGCGGCATCATGGGCGAGAACAGTTGAACAAGAATGACTGCGGCCTCCTGGATGGCCCAGGCGAAGTCCGGCGGGTATGTTTCCTCCGGCGCCAGCACATCGGCCAGCGCATTGGTGAATTCGCGGATATGCGCCAGGCAGACGTTGAAATGCATCTTCTCGATGCCGGACGACACCTTGTCCAGCGCGCCATGGGCGGCCTTGCGCAAGGCCAGCGCGTCGGCTTCGAACGTAGCCGGGCGGGCTGAGCGGGCGTTATCCTTCGCGATCTCGGCCGCTTCGCCGACCACTCGCCACAGCCGCTGCACGAAGCGCGAGGCGCCCTGCACCCGCTCGTCGCTCCAGATCACGTCGCGGTCCGGCGGCGAATCCGACAGCATGAACCAGCGCGCGGTGTCGGCGCCGTAGGTCTCGATGATGTCGTCGGGATCGACGGTGTTGCGCTTCGACTTCGACATTTTTTCGATGGAGCCGATGGTCACTTCCTCGGAGGTCGCGAGCAGGGTCGCGCGGCGGTCATTGCCGACGGTCTCGATTCTGATTTCCGCCGGCGTCGCATAGCTTCCGTCGGACTTCTTGTAGGTCTCGTGCACCACCATGCCCTGGGTGTATTGCCCGGCGAAGGGTTCATCGAAGGCGATGTGCCCGGTGGCCTTCATGGCGCGGGTGAAGAAGCGCGCATACAGCAGATGCAGGATCGCGTGCTCGACGCCGCCGATATATTGATCGACCGGCATCAGGCGGTCGACCACGGCGCGGGTGGTAGGCGCGTTCTCGTTCCACGGATCGGTGAAGCGCGCGAAGTACCACGCCGAATCCACGAAGGTATCCATGGTGTCGGTTTCGCGGGTCGCTTTGCCGCCGCATTGCGGACAGGCGACGTGCTTCCAGGTCGGGTGATGGTCGAGCACGTTGCCGGGCTTGTCGAAGCTCACGTCCTCGGGCAGCACCACCGGCAGATCCTTGTCCGGCACCGGCACCACGCCGCATTTCGGGCAATGGATCACCGGGATCGGGCAGCCCCAATAGCGCTGCCGCGAAATGCCCCAGTCGCGCAGCCGGAAGTTTACCTTGCGTTCGCCGACCGGCGCGTTGCCGAGCGTCGCAGTTTCCAGCCGCTTTGCGACCTCTTCCTTGGCCTGCTCGATGGTCATGCCATCGAGAAAGCGCGAATTGATCATGCGGCCGTCGCCGTCATAGGCGACGTCGGTGATGACGAACGTCGCGGGATCGACGTCGGGCGGGCACACCACCGGGGTGTTGCCGAGCGCATATTTGTTGACAAAGTCGAGGTCGCGCTGGTCGTGCGCGGGACAGCCGAAGATGGCGCCGGTGCCGTATTCCATCAGCACGAAATTGGCGACGTAGACCGGCAGCTTCCAGTTCTCGTCGAACGGATGCACCGCCTTGATGCCGGTGTCGAAACCGAGTTTTTCGGCGGTGTCGATGATCTCCTGCGCGGTGCCGTGGCGTTTTGCTTCGGCGATGAACTCGGCGAGCTTTGGATTCTTCGCAGCCGCAGCCTGCGCCAGCGGATGATCCGCTGCTATCGCCATGAATTTTGCGCCGAACAGCGTGTCGTGGCGCGTGGTGAAAATCTTCAGCTCGCTCTCGCCGGAGGGCACCGTGGCAGGATCGAGCGCGAAGCCCACCAGCATGCCTTCGCTGCGCCCGATCCAGTTGCGCTGCATCAGCTTGACCTTGTCGGGCCAGCGATCCAGCGTGTCCAGCGCGTCGAGCAGCTCTTGCGCATACTTCGTGATCTTGAACACCCACTGGTTCATCTCGCGCTGCTCGACGATCGCGCCCGAGCGCCAGCCGCGGCCGTCGATCACCTGCTCGTTGGCGAGAACGGTCATGTCGACCGGATCCCAGTTCAGCTTGCGCTGCTCGCGTTCGGCAAGTCCCGCTTTCAGAAAATCGAGGAACAGCTTTTGCTGATGCTTGTAGTAGCCGGGATCGCATGTCGCGAATTCGCGGGACCAGTCCAGCGACAGCCCGATCGACTTGAGCTGCTTCTTCATCGCCGCGATGTTCTCGTAGGTCCACGCCTTCGGCGCCACCTTGCGCTCGATCGCGGCATTCTCCGCCGGCAGCCCGAACGCATCCCAGCCCATCGGATGCAGCACGTTGAACCCCTGCGCCCGCCTGTAGCGCGCGATCACGTCGCCCAGCGTGTAGTTCCGCACATGCCCGATATGGATGCGCCCGGACGGATAGGGGAACATCTCAAGCACGTAATATTTTTCGCGGGGATCGTCGTTGCGGGTGACGAAAATGCCGCGCTCGGCCCACTCGCGCTGCCAGCGCGGCTCGGATTCGCGTGCGTTGTAGCGTTCTGAGGTCATCGATCCGGTCTTTTCGGGCGGCACATTTTTCGCGCCGACTAGGACCATGAAGGGGCCGAGAGGTCAACCTGCGGTCCGAACAAGCAGCCTTGGCAAATACAACCCGCCGATGCTACCTTAGGTTTTTATACTGCAACAGATTGTAGCGGAGAGATTAAATGGGACTGTCGGGTTTTGTCGATATCGCTATCGGGCTCATCCTCATGTATCTCGTGCTGAGCTTGGTCTGCACGACGGTTAATGAGTTGATCGCAACCGGTCTTAAGTGGCGTGCCAAAGACCTGGAAAAAACACTTACCCACACCATCGATGACCCCAGCTCAAGGCCCTTCGCGGCCAGGTCGTCAATGCGGCCGCGCAGTACGTGAACAATCCGCCGCCGGCCGTGGATTGCAAAAATTCGGACCCTCAAAAGCAGTTCGATTACAATCTCAAAGTGCTAAAACAGCAGGAAATGATGCTTCGCCCGTTCCCGATCGGATGGCCCGGTAATGCCGCAGAGCTTGATTTCTGGGGTTGGATTCTGAAATTTCTGGGATGTCTCTGGACCGGACTCGCGTTGTCGCTCGGCGCGCCGTTCTGGTTCGACCTGCTGCAAAAATTCATGAACATCCGCGGCGCGGGAACAAACCCCGACGACGAGAAGACCAAGAAGAAGAACGAGAATGCGGCGCAGCCTGCATAACAAGGCCTGACCGGCGGCTGACGCGGTTGACCAAAGATGGCGGCCTCATCCCGCCATCTTCATCGCGTCCGTCCCCGCATCGCCCGCCCGCACCAGTCCGTGCTCCACCACCGCATTGCGTCCGCGGTGCTTGGCTGCATACAGCGCCGCATCCGCCGCCTCGATCAGATCCTTCGGCGCCTGCGCCACGCTCGGCGTCGTGCAGGCGACGCCGACCGAGACGGTGACGTATTCGTAGGCGCTGGTGGAGTGCGGCATGCCGAGGTCCTGCACCGCGGTGCGGACCATCTCGCCGGCCTGCCGTGCGCGCACCGCGTCGAAATTCGGCAGCAGCAAACAAAATTCCTCGCCGCCATAGCGCCCGGCAAAGCCGCCGGTCGCATCCGCAATGCCGGCCAGCGCCTCGCCGAGCCTGGAGAGACAGAGGTCGCCTTCGGGGTGGCCGTAGGTGTCGTTATAGAGCTTGAAATGGTCGACATCGATCATCAGCAGCGCCAGTTCGCTCAGCGATTGCTGCGCCTTCATCCATTCGAAATCGAGCCGGCTCTGGAAGCCGCGGCGGTTGGCGAGGCCCGACAGCATGTCGATCGAGGCGATCACGGTGAGGCGGTCGTTGGTGGCGAGCAGCTCGCGCTCGCGCTGGCCCAGCTGCGCCGCCATGGCGTTGAACGAGCGCGCCAGCGGCATGAACTCCGCGGGCAGGCCGCCGCGGCTGACGCGCGCCGACCAGTCGCCCTGGCCGAATTTTTTCGCGATTCCCGTCATGGTCTCGATCGGCGCGATGATCAGTTTCTCGGCGGCGATCAACGCGCCGATCAGCACCAGCAGGCACACGAACGCCAGCTGCACATAGGCGGTGCGGATGTCGCGGTTGGCGTTGGCGGATACTTTTGCTTCGTCGATCGAGACGATCAGCCGCGCATCGGTTCCGGCAATGCGCGCGAACGAGGCCGCGCGTTTGCTGCCGTCTGCCGCGGTGAACGATACCGATCCGTTAGACCTGCCGGAAGCGACCGCCTTGTCGGCGGCGGACAGCAATGCGAAACCGTCCAGCGTCCGTCCGACCATGCTGGCCTGGTCCGGTGGGGTGGCAATGACGATTCCCGCGCTGTCGACCAGCACCGCCGAGACGCCCGGCCGGCCGCCGAGGTTGCGCATGATCTGTGACATCCAGTCCAGATTGACGGCGGCGATGATGAAGGCGTCTTCGTCGTGATCGACCGCCGCGACCGGATAGGCCGCGACCACGATCGGCTTGTGTTGTCCTCGCCCGAACAAATAGTCGCTCAGAACGAAGGCGCGGGTCTCGCGCATCTTCTGGAAATAGGGCCGGTCGCTGAGATCCATGCCGACCAGCCGATTCGACGTCGAGCATTGCACCCGGCCGTCCCGGCCTACGATCGACAGGCTGCCGATCCAGGGCAAATCGACGTCCAGGCTGGCGCGCAGGATCAGGCAACTGCGGCCGACGCCGCCTGAGGAGGCGCGGATGAAGGCGGCCGATTTCAGCAACGCCTCGACCGACGAGATCACTTCGCGCTGCGCATCGGCGCTGTGCTGGGCGAGGTTGGCGAATTCGTTTGATGCGACCGCGATCTGCTTGACGCGGGTCTCCTCGAGCGAGCGCACCCGTTCCAGCATCAAGGGCACCACCAGGATCAGCGCCAATAGCGCCAGCCGCGCGCGGATTCCCAGAAGCGCCTTGAGTTTCACGCGTTTGCGGTTGAAACTGACAGACATCGCTCGTCCCCTTACCCCGTGCGCAACTCTACGGACAAGGATTCAAGAAGCCTTTCTTGAATTCGGTAAAATTCGAACGATCTGAAAAGTCCCTAATGAATGATGAAGACCGATTGCCGATATGGCCAGTGAAAATGCGCCGCCGCTAACCCCGTCTTTACCAACCGATCCGCTCGCCGCGGTGGAGTACGATATTTTCCGCGCCTGCAACGAGGCGCGCCGCGAGCGTTCCTCGGTGACGCTGATCGCGGTGTCCAAGACTTTCGCGGCGGACGCGATTACGCCTGTGATTGCGGCCGGACAGCGCGTATTCGGCGAAAACCGCGTGCAGGAAGCCAGGGCCAAATGGCCGGCGCTGATGTCCGATCATCCCGGCATAGCGCTGCATCTGATCGGGCCGCTGCAGTCCAACAAGGCGAAAGAAGCCGTCGCGCTGTTCGACGCCATCCATTCGGTGGACCGTCCCAGCATTTGCGAAGCGCTAGCCAGGGAAATGGCTTCGCAATCGCGCACGCCGCAATTGTTCGTCCAGCTCAACACCGGCGAGGAACCGCAGAAGGCGGGCATCGCGCCCGCGGAGGCCGACGCGTTCATCGCGGCGTGCCGCGACAAATATGGTCTGGCGATTTCCGGGCTGATGTGCATTCCGCCGGTGGACGAGGCGCCGGCGCCGCATTTCGCGCTGACCGCGAAGATCGCCGCGCGCAACGGCTTGAAGAACTTGTCGATGGGCATGAGCGCCGATTTCGCGATCGCGATCCAGTTCGGCGCCACTCATGTGCGGGTGGGATCGGCGATTTTCGGGGCAAGGTGATTTCTGCTTTCCTTCTCCCCTTGAGGGAGAAGGTGGCGCGTAGCGCCGGATGAGGGGTCCTTCCGATCGGAGAGATACCCTCACCCGTCGGCGCTTCGCGACGCCACCCTCTCCCCAAAGGGGAGAGGGGAAGAAACGCGCTTCAATTCACCCGATCACAATCCTCGTCTCCGGCCCCAACCGCGCCAGCAACCGCAGCATCGCCGCTCGTGTCATCGACACACAACCCGCGGTCGGGGAGAAATCCGCTCGCGCCACGTGCAGGAACACGGCGCTGCCGCGGCCGGCGAGGCGCGGGTGTGTGTTGTGGTCGATCTCGACAATGAAATCGTAGAGATGATCGGCGCGCGTGAGCCGGTCGCCGCTCTGCGTTTGATCCAGCCGGATTGGCTGGTTGTAATGGCGATCCGCCGGATTGTCGCACCAGGCGTCCGCGGGGCCGATGGCGCGAACCGGCAGAAAGGTCCGCGGTCTCGGCGCGCGGTCCGCCCGCCACCACAGCCGCACCGGCCGGAAAACCCCTTTTGGGGTGCCGCCGTCGCCTTCGCGCTTGCTGGCCTTGATGCCGCCACGCCCCAGCGCGACCGGAATGGTTTGTCGCTCCGCAGTCAGCCAGCCTTGGGTGCGATCACCTGCCGCAGCGTGAATCCGCACAAAAAGCAGCGGAGGATCACGCAAACTTGTGCGATAAGTGATTGAAGGGATTACGTTTCTCATGCGAATGAGGAACCCTCTTTAGTGCTGCCAACCGCGACTGCCCTATTTCGCGGCATTACAGGACATTCATCAAAAAAGCCGCCGGTTCTGCGCTAGGATACCGGCACGATTTGTGAATCGGGTACAGGTTCCTATCTCAAAACGAACTTAAGCCGGACGAACCAACAGACGGGCGCCCGCGCGTCCCGCTCCATAAGGACTGACCGCAATGGCCAATGCCCGCAAGATTTTGATCGTGGATGACGACAACGATCTGCGCGAGGCGCTGGTGGAGCAGCTGTCGCTGCATGAAGAGTTCGAGGCCTCCGCGGTCGATACCGGCGCCAAGGGCGCCAGCGCCGCCAAGTCCAATTCGCCGGACCTGGTGCTGATGGATGTAGGCCTGCCGGACACCGACGGCCGCGAGGTGGTGCGGTCGTTGCGCAAGGGCGGCTTCAAGGCGCCGATCATCATGCTGACCGGGCACGATACTGATTCCGACACCATCCTTGGTCTGGAGTCGGGGGCCAATGACTATGTGGCAAAGCCGTTCCGCTTCGCGGTGCTGCTGGCGCGGATTCGCGCGCAGTTGCGCCAGCACGAGGCCAGCGAGGACGCGGTGTTTTCGGTCGGGCCCTACAGCTTCCGGCCGGGCTCCAAGATGCTCACCGGCGCCAACGCCAGGAAGGTGCGGCTGACCGAGAAGGAAACCGCGATCCTGCGCTTTCTGTACCGTGCAGGCCAATTGCCGGTATCGCGCGAGACGCTGCTGCAGGAAGTCTGGGGCTATAATTCCGGCGTCACCACCCACACGCTGGAAACCCATATCTACCGGCTGCGCCAGAAGATCGAGAAAGACGCCGCCAACCCCGAGATTCTGGTGACGGAAGCCGGTGGCTACAAGCTGGTGCCGTGATACGATTCGTTTTAATCGATTCGTATTGGTCTAGCGCGCGGCCCGATCACCCGGTTCTGCATGTCGATCGAAGATGATGTTGCCCTGCTGGAGCGCGTCCCGACACTGCGCCTGTTGGGACGCGAGGCGTTGCGCGTGCTGGCGATCGGCTCCGAGCATCGCGAATTTGCCCGCGGCGACCACCTGTTCAATATCGGCGACGAGGCCGACTGCGGTTATGTCGTGCAGCGCGGCGCGTTCCGCGTGACGCTGGACGACGGCAGCAGCGCCGAGATCATCGCCGGCCCCGGCACGCTGATCGGGGAGCTGGCGCTGATCGTTCCGATGCAGCGGCCGGCGACCGCGGTGTCGCTGGAATTCTCCACCGTGATCCGGATTGCACGCATCATGTTTTCGCGGCTGCTGGAAAGCGACCCCGCCGCCGCCCGCCGTCTGCGCGACGAATTCGCCGGCCGCACCAGCCAGATCGCCAGCGATATCCTGATGGCGGGGACCAAGCTCAGTATTTGAACGTACGCGTGTCCCGGACGCGGTGCAGCGTTCTTCGCGGTGCACCGCAGAACCGGCAACTGTTATGTGGGTGACGGCTGGAGGTAGATTTTCTTGTCACGCAGCATGGCGTTGAGGGTTGTGAGCAGCTTCCGCGCCACGGCGACGAGGGCGACCTTGGCAGCTTTACCGGCAGC